>Ga0207646_10001104_pt1 | contig 34400 bp, 33 predicted proteins | sample KBSK5502metaG_FD_184343 | JGI IMG/M metagenome (GOLD analysis project Ga0207646, IMG submission 184343) | Corn, switchgrass and miscanthus rhizosphere microbial communities from Kellogg Biological Station, Michigan, USA - KBS K5-50-2 metaG... | ecosystem: Host-associated > Plants > Roots >... | reverse complement strand
GACCGCCCGGTGACACAAACGTGCAGATTCCGCCCGAAATCGGCTGTCTGAAGCCGTAGTGCTCGTGAATCTGCCGGATACGACCATGGGGTGAAACGCGTGTCGCGACCCGGCGCGCCTGCCGCCCGCTCGCCCGCTCGCACGGCGACGCCCGGTCGTAGACTGGAGCTGTCGTCGATCCGCAGGAGGCACGAAGTGCCGAAGAACTACGTTCGACTGACCCAGCCCCTCGTCCGCGACTCGAAGGACGCCCCGCTGCGCCCGGCGAGCTGGGACGAGGCCCTGACCCGGGTGGTCGCGGGCTTCCGAGCTGCGAAGACGCAGCACGGACCCACGACCTTTGGGGTCTTCTCGTGCTCGAAGGCGACCAACGAGGTCAACTTCGCAGCGCAGAAGTTCAGCCGGGCCGTGCTGGGCAGCAACAACATCGACAGCTGCAACCGGACCTGACACGCCCCGAGCGTCGCCGGTCTGGCGACCGTGTTCGGTGCCGGTGGCGGCACAAGTTCATACCGTGAGGTCGAAGAGACGGACCTGATCGTCCTGTGGGGCAGCAACGCCCGCGAGACGCATCCGATCTTCTTCCATCACCTCCTGCGCGGCGTCCGCAACGGCGCCCGGCTGTACGCGGTCGACCCGCGCCGGACGAGCTCCGCCGAGTGGGCGGATGTCTGGCTCGGCCTTGACGTCGGCTCCGATATCGCGCTCGCCAACGCCATCGGCCGCGAGATCATTGCCGCAGGACTCGAGGACAGGGCGTTCATCGAGCGCGCCACGAGCGATTTCGACGCCTACCGGGCCAAGGTCGAGTCCTACACCCTCGAGTACGCCGAGCGTGAGACCGGCGTCCCGGCCGAGGCGATCCGCGAGATGGCCCACGCCTTCGCCACGGCCGACAAGGCGATGATCTGCTGGACCCTGGGGATCACCGAGCACCACAACGCGGTCGACAACGTCCTCGCCCTGATCAACCTCGTCCTGCTCACCGGCCATGTCGGGCGCTGGGGCAGCGGCGTGAACCCGCTCCGTGGCCAGAACAACGTCCAGGGCGGCGGCGACATGGGCGCCCTGCCCGACCGGCTGCCGGGGTTCCAGCACGTCGAGAACGACGAGCTCCGGGCGAAATTCGACGAGCGCTGGGGCGTGACCGTCCCGCCGAAGCGCGGCTGGCATCTGTCGGGCATGTTCGACGCGATGGAGCGCGGCGATCTCACCGCCGTGTACTGCATCGGGGAGAACCCGCTGCAGTCCGAGGCCGATCAGGCTCGGGCGCGGCGCCTGCTCGAGGGCCTCGATTTCATGGTCGTCCAGGACATCTTCCTGACCGCGACCGCGGAGCTGGCCGACGTCGTCCTGCCGGCGGCGGCGGCGTGGGCCGAGAGCGAGGGGACGGTCACCAACTCCGAGCGACGGGTCCAGCGCGTCCGGAAGGCCCTCGAGCCGCCGGGCGAGGCGCGCGACGACCTCTGGATCATCGAGGAGATCGCCCGTCGGATGAATGCCGAGTGGGGCTGGCGGACGGCCGAGGACGCCTGGAATGAGCTCCGTTCGCTCTCGCCAGTCCACGCCGGCATGTCGTACAAGCGGCTCGAGGAGCTCGGCGGGATCCAGTGGCCGTGCTACGACGAGACGCACCCCGGTGAGATCTTCTTGCACAGCCGGCTCTGGGAGGACCCGGTCCCCGGCAACCGGGTTCCGTTCGTCGCCGTCGACCACGACCCACCCGTCGACAAGCTCACCGACAACTACCCCATCCGCCTGACGACCGGCCGCCGCCTCGACTCCTATAACACCGGCGTCCAGACCGGCGGCTACACGTCGCCCTTGCGACGTGGCGAGTCGCTCGACATCTCGCCCGAGGACGCGGCGACGTACGCCCTCACGGACGGTGAGCGAGTCCGCGTCGTGTCTCGCCGCGGCCAGGTCGAGGCCCCGATCCGGATCGACGAATCGCTCCGGCCGGGCCTCACGTTCATGACCCTCCACTTCCAGGACGACGTCGCGACGAACCTCCTCACGATCGACGCGACCGACCCCAAGTCCGGCACGGCCGAGTTCAAGGCGACGGCGATCCGGATCGAGAAGCTCGGCGTGCCCGTCGCCAGCGGTTGATGGACCCCTCCGGCCGAGCGTCGGGGCAGCGCTCGACGGACGGTGGTCACCGGGCGATCGACACCGTCGTCATCGGCGCCGGTCAGGCCGGGCTGACGATGAGCTCGTACCTCCGCGGTGCCGGAATGGAGCACGTGGTCCTCGAGCGGCGCGACCGTCTCGGCGGCGGCTGGCAGGATCGTTGGGACGCGTTCCGGCTGGTCACCCCGAACTGGACGGCATCGTTTCCGGGCTTTCCGTATGACGGCGACGATCCCGATGGCTTCATGCCGCGCGAGGCGATCGTCGAGCGGATCGCGCGATATGCGAAGGTCATCGACGCACCTGTCGAGCTCGGGACGCCGGTCCATCGCCTCGAGCGCCGGACGACTGGGACACACCCGTTCCACCTGACGACCACGCGCGGAACGATCGACGCCGAACGGGTCGTCGTCGCAGTGGGCGGGTTTCACGTCCCAAAGATTCCCGCGGTCAACGCCCACCTGCCGGATCGGATCACCAAGCTCCACTCCCACGCGTATCGCAATCCCGAAGCGCTCCCCGAAGGCGCGGTGCTCGTGGTCGGTTCCGGCCAGTCCGGCGTTCAGATCGCCGAGGAGCTCAAGGCCGCCGGGCGCCGGGTCGTCCTGTCCGTGGGTCACTGCGGCGGCGTCCCGCGGCGCTATCGCGGTCGCGACGTCTTCCACTGGTTGTGGGGCATGCGGGCGCGCGGCGCCGAATACGGTGTTCCGCTGCCGACGGTCGAGCAGCTCGCGAGCCCGGCTCTCCGGTTCGCCTGCAATCCGCACCTGTCCGGGCATCACGGTGGCCACGACACGAATCTGCGCCTTATGGCCCGCGACGGGATCACGCTGGTCGGTCGGATCGAGGGCGTCGCCGGCGAGCGTCTCGGGTTCGCCCCGGACCTCGCGACGAACCTCGCCTTTGCCGACGCGTTCTTCGACGAGCGGTTCCGCGGGCCGATCGACACGTTCATCGAGCGGTCCGGCGCCGAGGCCGGGCCTGACGATCGCGAGCCGGTCACGTTCGAGCCCGAGGAGATCAGGGAGCTCGCTCTCGATTCTGCCGGGATTTCGACGGTGATCTGGACGACCGGCTACAGCCTCGATTTCGCGTGGATCGATCTGCCGATCCTCGATGACCTGGGCGTCCCGCGGCAGGACCGCGGTGTCAGCCCGATTCCGGGCCTGTACTTTCTCGGGCTGCCATGGCTTCGTGACCAGGGCAGCGCGACGCTGTTCGGCGTCGGTCGCGACGGCGCGGACCTGTTCGAGCGGATGACCGACGATCGGCTGACGGCGGCGATGGGCTGACCTCGGCTCCCCGAGGCGAGCCGAGGTATCGTGCGTCCGTGACAATCCCCGCCCGCATCTCGATCGTCACGATCGGGGTCGCCGACGTCGCCAGGTCGGTTCGCTTCTATCAAGCCATCGGCTGGGAGCGAAGCGCATCCTCGATGGACGAGATCGCCTGGTTCCGGACGGCCGACAGCTATCTCGGGATCTTCGGCTGGCACGATCTCGCGGAGGACGCCAACCTGGTCGAGCCGACGCGCGGCACGTTCGGCGGGGTCACGCTCGCGATCAACGTGGAGTCCGCCGACATGGTCGACGCGGCGCTCGACGAGGCGGTCGCCGCCGGCGGCACGATCCTCAAGCCCGGAACCGAGCTTCCGTTCAGCTACGGCGGCTACTTCGCCGATCCGGACGGCCACCCGTGGGAGGTCTGCTACAACCGCGGGTTTCCGTTCCGTGCGGACGGCCGCATCCAGATCGATTGATTTGGCCGACCTCGGCCACCGAGCGAGCCGCATCGTCGATCAGCGGCCGCCGGTCGTCCACGACCGGTTGCTCGAGCTGGCGAACCGGCTCCGCGACGAGCTGCCACCGATCGAGGCGGGAACCCAGGCAGCAACCGCCCTGGGGACAACCGGAACGCTCGACATCAGGATCCTCGATCGGAGCCCGAGCCGGATCGAGCTTCGAACCACGCAAGGCCGAATTCGGGCCGAGGGCGCCGTCGACCTGGTGCCGACCGCCGACGGCCGGACGAACCTGACGATGGCGCTCGACATCAAGCCGCAGGGCTTCGCCGCGAACCTGATGCTCGGCGTGGCCCTCAAGACGAGGCCCGACCTCGAGCGAGAGGTGATCGACCGGCTGGACGCGGCGCTCGACGATCTCGCGGTCGAGCTCGCGAAGCCCGATGATCAGTGGGACGCCACGGCCTGGACACCGCCAGGCGTGGGTGCGCGCCGTGAGCGCGCCTGAAGGAGGTTCGCCATGCCAAGCGCACAGCGCACGATCGTCATCGATCGGCCGCCGGACCAGGTCTTCGCGTTCTTCAGCGATCCGACCAGGGACCGGTCGTGGCGACTGCACGTCAAGGAGATCGCGGCTGAAGGTCCGCCCGGCAAGGGCGCGAGGATCCACCAGGTCGTCGAAGGCCCGATGGGTCGCGGCATCGCCGCCGACATCGAGGTGACCGGGTACGAGCCCCCGACGCGCTACGCTTTCCAGGTCGTCGCTGGTCCGGCGCGGCCGACGGGCGAATTCCGGTTCGCTCCGTCCGGCGCCGGCACGGAGGTCACCTTCACCCTGAGCGCGGAGCTCGGAGGCCTGAAGAAGCTCCTGTTGTCGGGGCCTGTCCAGACCTCGATGAACGGCGAGATGGCCGCTCTCGATACGGCGAAGGCGCAGCTCGAGGGTCGCTGACCCGGCGACGCGATCGGACCGCCAGTCGTCGTAGGTCCGCGCGGCTACACTCGGCTGGATGGATCTCCACGTCATCGGGCCGCTCGCTTCCCCGGCGGAACGAGCCGCGGTGGATGCGATCCTCGGCCCGGCGGAGTCGAGCTGGCGCGGCGGGCCGCGTGACTCGCTGACCGAGGGTCACGTCGCACGCGGGGGTCACGAAGCGCGCTCACGCCGCGATCTCCTGATCCCCGTCCTGCACGCCGTCCAGTCGCGGATCGGCTGGATCAGCCAGCCCGCCCTGAACTACATCTCGCGTCGGCTCACGGTGCCGCCGGCGGAGGCGTATGGGGTCGCCAGCTTCTATGCCCTGTTCGCGACAAAGGCGCGGCCGCCGGTCGTCGCCCACGTCTGCGACGACCTCGCCTGCCGCCTGGCCGGGTCGGAAGAGCTGTGCGCCGACCTCGAGCGGACGATGGGCCCGGAGGGGGCAGCCAGCCCCGACGGCTTCCGAACGTGGCACCGTTCGCCCTGCCTGGGCCTCTGCGAGCGCGCGCCGGCGGCGATGATCACCGCCGCGGGACCCAATCCGGAACGAACGGTGGCCGGCCCGGTGGACGCGGTCGGGATCACCGCCCGCCTGCAAACCGATCAGACAGCCGCATGGCGGGATGGGGCGGGTCGCATCCCGCAGCGCGGCCAGCCGGGTCTGCGGCTCCTCGGCCGCGTCGGCGTCGTCGACCCGACGAGCCTCCACGCGTACATCGGCGCGGGCGGGTTCACCGCGCTCGAGCGAGCGCGCCGGATCGGGCCGCAGCAGGTCATCGACGAAGTCACGGCGTCCGGGCTCGTCGGCCGGGGCGGGGCCGCGTTTCCTACGGGCCGAAAGTGGGCCGCCGTCGCCCAGCAGACAGCCGAGCCCCACTACGTCGTCTGCAACGCGGACGAGTCCGAGCCCGGCACGTTCAGCAACCGCGTGCTCATGGAGGGTGACCCGTTCGCGGTCGTGGAATCGATCGCGATCATGGCCTTCGCGACGGGCGCCGCGAAGGCCTATGTTTACATCCGCGGCGAGTACCCGCTGGCCGAGTCGGCCCTCGCCGCGGCGATCGCCCAATCGCGGGCCGCGGGCCTGCTCGGCGAGCTCGAGATCGAGATTCGGCGCGGCGCCGGCGCCTATATCTGCGGCGAGGAGACCGCGCTCTTCGAATCGATCGAGGGCAAGCGGGGTGAGCCGCGCAACAAGCCGCCGTTCCCGGTCGAGGTGGGCCTGTTCGGCAAGCCGACCGCCATCAACAACGTCGAGACGCTCGTCAACGTCCTCCAGATCGTCGGCGACGACGGCGGCGCGGCGGCGTTCCGGGCCATCGGGACCGACGGTTCGACGGGCCCGAAGCTCTTCTGCGTGTCGGGCAACGTCACGTACCCGGGCGTCTACGAGGTCGAGTTCGGGGTGACGCTCGGGGAGCTCCTGGCTCTGGCCGGTGGGGTCGCCGGCGGTCGGGCGCTCAAGGCGGTCCTGCTCGGCGGCGCCGCCGGCGTCTTCGTCGGCCCGGAAGCGCTCGACACGCCGCTGACCTTCGAAGGCACCCGGGCGATCGGAGCGACCCTCGGCTCCGGGGTCGTAATGGTCTTCGATGAGACCGCGGACCTGGTCGGCGCACTCACGAGGATCGCCCGCTTCTTCCGCGACGAATCGTGCGGGCAATGCGTCCCCTGCCGAGTCGGGACCGTCCGCCAGGAGGAGCTCCTCGCCCGGCTCGCGTCCGGGGCCGCGGCCGCCCACGGCAGGCGCGACGACGAGCTGGCCCTCCTCCGCGAGATCGGCCAGGCAATGCGCGACGCGTCGATCTGCGGGCTCGGCCAGACGGCGAGCTCGGCGATCGAGAGCGCGCTCAGGCGTCCGGAGCTGGTCGCCCTGTGACCGGCGACGGACTGAGCATGGATCGCGATCCCGACGGCGCGTCCAACGTGCCGCACGCCGGCGAGCCACCCGCCGCCCAGCCGCTGACCGACATCCTGCTCCGACCGGCGGCTCGCCCGAGCCGTCCACCGCAGGCACCGCCGGCGCCGGTCCGCGCGCCTGTCGAGATCACGATCGACGGCAAGCCGGTGACCGTCCCCGCCGGCTCGACGATCCTCGAGGCCTGTCGGTCGGAGGGCATCGACACCCCGACACTCTGCTACCTCGAGAACCTGACGCCGGTCAATGTCTGTCGCGTCTGCGTCGTGGAGGTGACCGGATCCCGTGTGCTCGTTCCGGCCTGCTCGCGCAAGGTCGAGGCCGGGATGGACGTCAAGACCGACTCCGAACGCGTCCGCCTCAGCCGCAAGATGGTGCTCGAGTTCCTCGGCAGCTCCGTCGATCTCTCGACCGCGCCCGCCGCCGCAGGCTACATCGAGCGCTACCACGCGGACCCGACGCGCTACGGCCCGGCGTCCGCGCCCGCCGCCGCCGGCGAGCGCGACGCGCACGACGCCGGCCACCACCATCCGCCCCCGCTCGACGCCGCCCAGACCGTCGCCCAGCCGGTCAAGGTCGATAACGACCTGTACGTCCGCGACTACTCGAAGTGCATCCTCTGCTACAAGTGCGTCGAGGCCTGCGGCGAGGACGCCCAGAACACGTTCGCGATCGCGGTCGCCGGGCGTGGCTTCGACGCCCGGATCTCGACGGAGGGCGCGGTGCCGCTGCCCGATTCCGCGTGCGTGTACTGCGGCAACTGCATCGGCGTCTGCCCGACGGGCGCCCTGATGTTCAAGAGCGAGCACGACATGCGAGCCGCGGGGACGTGGGACGAGGGCGCCCAGACCGTGACCGAGACGATCTGCCCGTATTGCGGCGTCGGCTGCGCCCTGGAGCTCCACGTCCAGGACAACTCGATCGTGACCGTGACGTCGCCGCTCGATTCGTCGGTGACCGACGGTCACCTGTGCGTGAAGGGGCGCTTCGGGTTCCAGTTCGTCCAGAGCCGGGATGCGCGACCCGGCGACTGAGAACCCCTGCGGATCGTCACGACGCACCCGCCCGAGCCGCCCGACCGTGACCCTGCGCCGGTTGCGAAATCAGTCGAAGGCCAGCAGGTCTCGCAGGTCGATCCGCTCGTCGTGGGCGTAGACGTTGAAGCCGTCGCCGCGGAGGAAGCCGACCAGGGTCACTCCGAGGCGGTCGGCCGCCTCGACGGCGAGATCCGACGGCGCCGACACGGCGCAGATGACCGGCACGCCGGCGACGGCCGCCTTCTGGACGATCTCGAAGCTGACCCGGCCGCTGACCATCAGCAGGCGGTGGTTGAGAGGCATCGCCTTCGCCAGGACCTGCGAGCCGACGAGCTTGTCGAGGGCGTTGTGGCGGCCGACGTCCTCGCGCAGGGCGATGAGCTCCCCGGCCGGGCTGAACAGGCCGGCTGCGTGGAGGCCGCCGGTCTCGTCGAACGCGCGCTGAGCCGTTCGGAGAAGGTCGGGCAGGGCGAGGATCACCGACCGCGGCACGACCGGCCCGTCCGGGATCGGCGCCGATCGGACGACGACCTCGTCGAGCGACGCCTTGCCGCAGATCCCGCACGACGCGGTCGCGACGAAGTGGCGTTCGGCCACGCGCGACGCGTCGAATCGCCGGCTGAGATGGACGGTGACCTGGTCGTCGGGCTGGTTCATCGCGACCGGATCGCCGGTCGTGACGCGGAGCACCTCCAGACCCTCGATCAGTCCTTCGGTCGTCAGGAACCCGATCGCGAGCTCGTCCTCGAAGCCGGGGGTCCGCATCGTGATCGCGACCGCGACCGGGTCCTGGCCGGGTCCCGCGGCGCGGATCTCGAGCGGCTCCTCGCCGACGACGCGATCCGCGCGGAACTCGAGCGACCGCCCGCGGACGGCCACGATCCGGGTCGTCGTCACGTTGCGCGTCGGGGGAGCGAGGGGCTCGCGGTTCACCCGGTCAGTGTAGGAGGCCGATGCCGAGACGGGCTCGAGCGGGCATGATCCGACGATGGGCGTGGAAGAGACCCTCGACGTGAAGACGCGAGCGTTCCTGGATGCGGCCCGGACCGCGACCCTTGCCACGATCGATCCGACCGGCCGACCGCGCCTCGTCCCGATCTGCTTCGTCGTCGGTGCCCTCGGCGGCGACGGCCGCGCCCGGCTCTACAGCCCGCTCGACGAGAAGCCGAAGTCAGCCCCCGATCCGCACGAGCTGGCCCGGGTTCGCGACCTGCTGGCCCGTCCGGAGGCGACCGTGCTCGTCGATCGATGGTCCGAGGATTGGGGTCGCCTGGGCTGGGTTCGCCTGGAGGTCCGCGCGGAACTGATCGAGCCGGTGCCGCAGGACGGCGACGAGGGCGCGCATGGCGACGAGCACGAAGCGGCCGTCGCGGCGCTCCGGGCGAAATATTCGCAGTACGCGGGCCACCGCATCGAGGTGCGCCCGATCCTGCGCTTCACGGTCGAGCGGACCGTTGCCTGGGGCGACCTCGGCTCCGGGTAACGCGTGGTGTCGCCAGCTCGGCTGGCGAGAACCAACGCCGGGCCGTCAAGTGGTCGCAGTGTGCCGATGCGACCGTCCGGAGCCGGGATGCCAGTGGTCCGGCCCGACCTCGACGGTGGCCCCGATCTCCTCGAGCAGCCGCCGGGACGCGGCGGCAACCTCCTCGATCGCCGCCTCGAAGGCGTCGCTGTTGCGCTGGGACGGCGTACGGTAGCCGCTGACCTTGCGGACGAACTGGCGGGCGGCCGCCTCGATCTCACCGGTCGTCGCCGGCTCGTCCGGACGGCGAAGGACCTTGATGCTTCGGCACATGCGTTGCAGGGTACCGCGCGGCGGTCGGACCGGCTGGCGGCGTCAGCGGTCTATGGGAGCTTCCAGAGCAGCGGCCCCGTGTAGCAATGATCCAGGGCAGTGCACAAGCCGCCCGTCAGGTCCCAATCGCGCCCCGAGACGTACGGACCGCGGTCGACCACGATCGTCGTGACGGTCAGGCCGTTGGCGGGGTTGCGGAAGGTGACTCTCGTCCCGCACGGCAGCGTCCGGTGGGCGACCCCGATGAGGTCCTTCGTCATCGCGTATCCGCAGGCGGTCCGATTCCCGTAGAAGCCAGGGCCGTAGAACGACACGTTGCCGTCCCAATGCCACTGGGGAATCGCGATCGACCCGACGGGCGCGTCGGGCTGGATCCTGCTCGCATCCGGGCGACCTGCAGGCGCAGGCCGCTCGTCCGGGTCGAGGAGGACCGATGTATCGCTGAGCGCACCGTCAGATTGGTACGCCGGGTCGAGGAAAGGAGTCATCGCTGCTGTCCCGTCGATCGACGCCGCGTCCACCCCTCGGAAGAGGGTCGCATCGATCGGTCGTTCAGGGCTGGGGCCCTGGGATCCTGCGGATCCGGGGACGGCGGCCGCGGTGAGCAGGGCGATGAGCGCCACGCTCACGACGACTCTGGGCCGTCGCACGTCGGGCGAACCTTAGCAGTGATGTCTCGATTCTGCCCATTCCAGGAGGGTTCGAGGACGTTGCGCGGGCGTGACAGGCGGTCAACGTCGTCGCGACACCCGCTGCCGGATGCCCCGAATCGTGCGCGATCGGTGCGCCCTGACACCCCGTTTCGGGCCTGGCTGGCGGTCCCCGTCGACGGCCGCCGCTGGGCGCATGCGCCCCCCTCAACGCGCAGCGACGCCCGCGGACCCGCATGGACCGCCGCCGCGTGCCAGACTTCGACGGGTCATGCCGACCCGCGACCTGGTCTCCGACGGACCCCTCGATCTGCGCCGAACGATGGCGATCCATCAACGGGGCGGCGGCGACTCGACGATGCAGGTCGTCGGCGGCCGCATCGTTCGCGCCACGCGGACTGTCGATGGACCGGCCACCATCGCTCTGCGCCAGGTCGGAGCCCGCGTCGAGGCGGAGGCCTGGGGCCCCGGCGCCGAGCGGGTCCTCGACGCGCTGCCGGCCCTGATCGGTCTCGATGACGACCGCTCGGGCTTCGAGCCGCATCGTCACCCGCTCATCGCCGAGCTCGATCGGCGTCAGCGAGGCATCCGCCTGAGCCGGACAGGAGCGGTGATCGAGGCACTCGTGCCGGCCATCCTGGAGCAGAAGGTCACAGGAACCGAGGCGTTGCGTGGTTTGCGGGGGCTGATCCGCGGCTGGGGAGAAGCGGCGCCGGGACCGTTCGGCCTTCGCGTCCTGCCGGAACCGGCGATCATCGCGGCCCTCCCCTATCACGCCTTCCACCCGCTCGGCGTCGAACGACGGCGGGCCGATCTCATCCGGCGGGTCGCCGATCGCGCCGTCCGGTTCGAGGAGGTCCTCGGGCTGCCGCGGGACGCGGCGTACGCGCGGCTGACCGCACTGCCCGGGATCGGGCCGTGGACGGCCGCGGAGGTCATGCTTCGAGCAGCCGGCGACCCGGACGCCGTGAGCGTCGGCGACTTCCACCTGCCCAATCTCGTGGCCTTCAGCCTGGCCGGCGAGATCCGCGGCACCGACGAGCGGATGCTGGAGCTGCTGGAGCCGTGGCGCGGTCACCGAGCCCGTGTGATCCGGCTCCTCGAGACGAGCGGGATCCGGCCGCCGGCCTTCGGGCCGCGCTTCGCGCCGCGGTCGATCGCGGCGATCTGACGCACCCGGCGCGGCGACCGCCCGGCGCGGCAACCGCCCGGCCCGGCGGCTCGCGACGGCTAGACCATCGCGCGGCGAACCGCAGGGCCGCGCAGGATCTGGGCCAGGATGGAGCGCCGATCGCGACCGGTGGGGGCCAGCGAGCGGCTCGCCGCGATCCGGCGCCGAGCCGCTGGCTCCTCGCCGATCGCCGCGGCGACCGGGAGCGCCAGTGGCGCCGTCGATGGCGCCGGCGCCGGCGCGATCGTGGTCGCGCTCGGAGCGGCGTCATAGCAGAACGCCACGTATTGAATGCCGGTCCCGTCGCCGATCATCGCACCGCGACCCACACCGAACTGGCTGGGGCCGACCTGGAACGCGACATCCTCACCGTCGATCCCGGAGCGGACGATCACGAGCGCGATCGGCCGGTCGGCCCGCCACTCGAACGAGTCGGGAACGCCGGCCACCGGCGACCCGAGACCGCGGATCTCGACCGTCAGGGTCCCGTCGGTATGGACGCCGTTGGACAACGCCGTGCCCTCGATCCGCATGCGGCGGCGGGCAAGCCGTCCGACCCTGCGGAGTCGGATGGCGCGGGGGTCGATTTCGATCGTCGTGCGGTCCATCGCGGGAAGTCCTCGGGTGATGCGGCCGGCGTGACGGTCGCGGGCTGGTCGTCTCGATGGATGCATCATCGAGACGATGCTTCAGGTGGCATTAGCGTCGCGTGAAAGCGCGCTGAACCGGGCGCGGTCAGGCGGCGGTCGCATCACCAGCGGCGTCCGAGGCTTCCGCGGCACCGATCATGACCGACGCGAGGATCCCATAGGCGGCGGCCCAGGCATCGCGCGTCTCGGTCGTGAAGGCGTCATCGAGCCCCTCCTCGAGGGTGGCGAGCAGGGCGGCGCCGACGGTCTGGAAGTCCTCCGGCCGGACGCCGTAGCCGCTGTGACGGCGGCCGAGCGCCTCGACGGCCGGCACGATCGTGTCCAGCCGGTCGAGGGCGCGGACGACCACGGTCAGCGTCTGCATCAGGTTCCGACGCTGGGCCGGCATGTCGGTGCCTGCGAACAGCGCACGGACCGCCGGGTCCAGGTCGAAGAGGCGGCGATAGAAGATCGTCGCGGCCACGTCCGCGATGGGTTCGACTGCGGCGAAGGATGAGCGAACGAGCTCGATCTGGCGCGGGGTCATTCGTGAAGCTCCAGGTATCGGATGTGACGGACCGGTCGCCCGTGGCCGACACGATCCACCCGAGCCATTCAAGTGGGCTTAAGGTCGGGCGGCCATGGTCGGATGTCGCAAGACGATCCGGCGGTACGCTGATGTGCCATACCGAGAGGAGCGCCAACGATGGCCGAACGGGTGATGCCGAGCTTCACCAAATCCCCACCGGAGCTCGTGGAGCGGTTCGCGGCAGTGATGGACGGCTACCCGGATGCGGTTCGCAAGAAGATGTTCGGCTATCCGGCGGCATTCGTCGGCGGCAACATGGCGACGGGCCTGTTCGCCGATCAGTGGGTCGTTCGCCTCCCGGACGACCAGATCGACGTCGCGCGGGCGGCCGGCGCCGGGTCGTTCGAGCCGATCCCGGGCAAGCCGATGAAGGCGTTCGTGGCGATCCCGGCTGCGGACGTCGCCGACGACGCGGCCCTCCGCGCGTGGGTCGAGCGGGGCCTTGCCCACGCCGGCTCGATGCCCGCCAAGAAGTAGGCGCGCGGTCGAGCCGCGGGCGACGCCTGTGGCGCTGCCAACCACGGCCGTGATTACTTGATCTCTCCGGCGGCCTCGGCCGCGACTGCCGGGTCGGTGGTCTCGATCACGATGACGTAGTCGGCGCCACGATAGACATACGCGGCCCCGCCGTCGCCATAGTCGATCTTCGTGAAGGTCTTTCCACCGAGAGTGACCGTCGATCGCTTGACTCCGGCCGTCCCGGACGACAACCAGGTCCGCTCGATGGCCGGCACGAGCTTCCCGATGTCGCCGCCCGGCAGTCGGAAGCCGTAGGCGGCGACGTTGATCTGCCCCGTATCGTCGCCCGCGTCCGCGAACTGCACCTTGGCCGGGTCGATCCCCAGCGTCCGCAACTCGGCGATGAACGCGCGGCTGGTCGGATCCGTGTAGAAGTCAGCATCCGTGAAGCTCCGGACCGTCAGCGGATTGCCGCCGATCGAGCTCGGCATTTTCGATTCGAGCTCCGGGGCAACCGACGAGGGTGGCGGTTCGAGCGACTCGTTGCCGGATGCGATCGGCTCCTCGCTGCCGGTCGCCGCGTCGCTTGGGCTCACGGCGGATGTCCCGGCGGCGGTCCTGTCGCCCATGGCGGCCGCGATCGCCTTCGTGATGGCCGCCAGCTCGGGCGGGCTCGCGCTGTCGCCGCCGGCGATCTGGGCGACCAACGGGCCGACGCGGAACAGAGTTGTCCGCGAGCTGGTCAGGGCGTTATCGATGTCGTACGCCCCGCCGTCCGCCGTTCGCGAGGTGACCGTCGAGCCGGCCGCTTCAGCCGCCGCCCGATTCTCCTCGAGCGCGGTCGCGGCCGCGTCGCCGTAGCAGGTCACGCTCGCATAGACGGCCGGCTGCTTCGTCGTGCTATCGGGTGGCGCAGGACCCAGGATCGAGATCGTCATGCCATTGGCATTGAGATCCGTCGACGTCAGGGTCCAATCGGTCGGCAGGTTCTTCACGTTCTGAGCGACGGTCCAGGCCGCCGCGCGACAGGCGCTCAGGTCGCCGCCGGACAGGCGGGAGAAAACGACAAAACCGAGCGCTGCGGCGGCGAGGACGACCGCGATCACGGCGAGCCACGGTGCAGCGCCGGCCAGGGATCCGCCGCCGCGACCGTCGTCGATTTCGCTGAACGTCGATTCCGACGGACGGTCGTAGAGTCCGCCGGGACGAGTCGCGGTGCGACGCGGGCTGGTCCGCCGAGTGGGCATCTCGCCTCACGGTCCGGACGGCCGCTGAGGGCCGTCTGAGATGGGGTCGACCGGTTCGTCGACCGGTCTGTTGGTCGGGGCGGCGGGATTTGAACCCACGACCTTATCGTCCCGAACGATACGCGCTACCAAGCTGCGCCACGCCCCGACCGGATGCCCGTTGTTTCAGGGCCTCGGCATCATAGCAGGCAGGCCCCGGGCCGGCCGTGCCGGCCTCTACTCGATGTCGATCGGCCCGGCACGAGCCTGCCGACCCGGCTCGCGGATCGGAATCACCGCGAGCGCCGCCACGACGAACGAGATCGCCATCAGCCAGAAGACGATCGGCAGCCCGGCCTGGTCGCCCAGGACGTCGATGATCCCGCCGTAGACCGCCGTCCACAGGGATCCGACGCCGAACGCGAGGGTGAAGTAGAGGGCGAACGAGGTGTCCCTGATGCTCGGCGGTGCGATGTCGGCGAGCAGGGCCTGGAGCTGCGGCGACTCGGCGAAGCTGAACAGCCCCATCAGCAGGATGCCGAGCCAGAGCCCCGCCAGCCCGAACCCGGCGAGCAGGAAGAGCACGAAGGCGACAGCACCCCCGACATAGACGCCGACGATGACCGGACGGCGCCCGATCCGATCGGACAGCCAGCCCGCAATCAGCGGCATCGGCACCGACAGGACGATCAGGCCGCCATACATCACATCGGTCGTCGAGCTCGGCAGGCCGATCACGCTCGTCAGGTAGAGGAGGGCGAAGAGGTTGACCACGCCGAGCCCGCGGCCGCCGCCGCCGAGCACGGAGGCGAGATAGATCCACCGGTGCGAGGGATCGCGGAGAACCGTCCGGAACGCCTCCCCCACGCTGCCGTGCTCCGCTGCGGCGCGGCGGTCGACCCCACTCTCCCGGACGAACAGGAGGATCGCGAGCGCGATCACGACCCCCGGCACGCCGAACACGACGACGACCCAGCGCCAGCCGATTGTCGCGATCAGGCCGGCGCCGACGAGAGCGACGACGACGGTCCCGACGTTGCCCCCGCTGATGTGGGCGCTGATCGCAAATCCGCGGCGCGACTCCGGAAACTGCTCGGCGAGAAGCCCATTGCCGACCGGGTGCTGGGGCGAACCGCCGATGCGCGAGGCGACGTTCACCAGGCTGAATGGCAGGAAGCTCGACATCAGGCCCTGCGCCGCGAAGCCGGCTCCGAACACCAGGCCACCGGTCGTCAGGAGGAGCCGCCGCGACACGACCCGGGTCAGCTTGGCGTAGCTGAGCTGGACAGCGCCGCTGGCGAACGAGCCGATGGCCGCGAGATAGGCAACCTGCGACTCCGTGACCCCGAACTCCGCGATGATCCGGAGGTAGATCAGCGGCAGGAGCACGGCCTGGGCGTGGTTGACCGCGTGGGCGATCGACAGGAGCCAGAGCGTGACGTCGGGATTGATCGGCCGAGGCGGGGCGAGCGTCGGGGCGACGACGGGGTCGGTGGCCATCTTTGCGAATCCTGCCGGATCGGGTGGCCGCCCATCGCCGTGGTTCGCACGTTGCGCCGGCTCCCTGTTTCCGGCATCGTTGGCGGGCCGCCCGGCCCAAGACCGTCCACGACTGGCAGATCCCGCGCTCGATCGTCCCGTCCCCCAACGAGGTCCCGATGCCGACCGTCCTCATCGCCGACGACGAACAGCACATCCGCCTGCTCATCGAGCAGACGCTCGAAGAGCTCGAGGACGAGGGGGTCGAGCTCCAGACGGCGTCCGACGGCGAGATGGCGCTCGACGTCGTCCGGAACCATCACCCGGCGCTCGTGTTCCTCGACGTGATGATGCCGAAGCTGAACGGGTTCGAGGTCTGCCGGGCGATCAAGCAGGACCTCGGGCTGGCGTCGACGACCGTCGTGATGCTCACCGCCAAGGGCCAGGCGTACGACCGCGAACAGGGCCTCGCCGCCGGCACGGATCGCTACCTGACGAAGCCGTTCGACCCGGATGAGCTGCTCGACGTGGCCCGCGAAGCCCTCGGCCTGGCCCGGGTCGTATGACGGAGCAGGATCTCGCCCGGCTGATCATCCGTCACCGCCACGTGGCGCCGATGCTTTCGGCCCTCCTGTCGGGCACGAATGCGGGCGTCCGGATCAGCAACGACGCGGGGATCGTGATTCTCGAGCGGGAGGCGTCGGGGATCGGCTTCGAGCGGTTCCCGATCACGGTCGAAGGGCGGACGGTCGGCTGGGTCGAAGGCGATCGGACCGGTCGGGCGATCGCGGCGGTGTTGTCGTATGCGGTCGCCCGGGAGGGCGACAAGCGAAGTCTCGCTCGTGAGGCGCTCGATCGGTACCGCGAGCTGAACCTGGTCTACGAGCTGGCGGATCGCCTCAGCGGCGAGCTCGACGTCGACGCGATCGGCCGGATCGTCCTGGCCGAGGCGTCGCGGCTGCCGGCGGGCGGGACGGGCTTCCTGCTCATCCTCGACTCAACGGGACTGCTGCGGCCGGTCGCCGCCGCGCCTGGATCGGATGGGCCGTTGAGCGGGTCCACCGCGGCCGGCGCCGGGGGCACAGCCGGCGACGCCAGGATCGAAGTGGGAATCATCGGTTCGGTCGCCCGGTCGGGGAACGCCGAGGAGGTCAACGACGTCGCGACCGATCCCCGAACCTCCGCCTGGGAGCGCGGCTACGCGTCGCTGATCGCGGCGCCAGTCGTGGCCCGCCGGCACACGATCGGCGTCCTCGGCGCCGGAACGCGGACGCGCGTCGAGTACCAGGCGGACGACCTCAAGCTCCTCGCCGCGATCGCGGCCATCGCGGGGCTGGCGCTTGCCCAAACGCGCAGCCAGGACGCAACCCACGAGGCGTCGGGCGTTCGGGTCGGCTGACTGCCGGCGCGCCGCGCGCCCGCGGTCCGGCCCGAACGGCCACGGCCCGCGAGCGCGAGCGACCTGATCGATGACCCGCCTCCCGAACGCCGAACCCCAACGGTCGCGGCCGTGAGGCGCGTTCGAGGCCTCGAACTCGTTGCCGGCGTCGGCGGCTCGATCGTCGTGCTCGGCGTGATCCTCGCCCGGCCACCGGGCTGGGACACGCTGGCGAGCGTCGGGGCGACCCTTCTGCCGGCGAGCCTGGTCCTCTACGGGGCGGCGGCAACGCGTCGCGCCCGCGAAGCGGACGCCCAGCGGAACCTCGTCGCCGAGCAACGGACGGCCCTCGTTCGCGAGGCCGCGGAGACGACCCTCTCCCGAGCCGAGCTGCAGCGCCGTCTCGCCGAGCTGGTCGCGCTCAACGAGCTCGCGGCCGGCCTGAGCTCGACGCTCGATCTCGACGAGCTGCTCGACCGCGCCCTCGATGCGGTCGTCAAGCGCCTGCCGTTCGATCGGGCGCTCGTGCTCCTCGTTGACCCGGTCGCAAGTGTCCTGGGCCACGGTCGGGCGATCGGTGGCAACGAGGAGGTTCTCGCGCTCGTCGGTCAGGTCCAGGTCTCACTCGCCGAGACGCGTTCGACGCTCGTCCAGCTCGCCGTCGCCGACGGGCCGATGGTCTTCCGCGACGTCGATCACGACGCGTACGAGCCGAACCGCCAGTTCGCCCGGGCCCTCGGGGTCGCCTCGTTCCTCGGCACGCCACTCGTGACGAACGGTCGGACCGTCGGCGTGCTCGCCGTGGACAATCGGCTGTCGGGCCGCGACCTCGAGCGCTCGATGGGGCCGCTCCTCTTCACCGTGGGCAGCTTGTTGGCAGCCGCGATCGAGAACGCCCGGCTGTACGCGGAGGTCGGGGAGCAGAACCGGGAGCTCGAGGCACGGGTCGCGACGCGAACCGCCCAGCTTGCCGACGCGACGGAGGAGGCCGTCGCGGCACGGGCCGCCGCGGAGGCCGCGAGCGCCATGAAGAGCACGTTCCTTGCGAGCGTCAGCCACGAGCTCCGGACCCCACTGACCTCGGTCGTCGGGTTCACCAAGCTCGTTCGCAAGCGCTTCGAGGAGATCGTGACACCGGCCCTCGCCGGCCTGCCCGGCGGCGTTGCGGCTGACCCCAAGCTCGAGCGAGCTGTCCGCCAGATCGGGGAGAACCTCGCGATCATGGCGGCCGAGGGAGAACGCCTGACGGCAATGATCAATGACGTCCTCGACCTCCAAAAGATCGAGGCGGGACGGATGGAGTTCCGCCGCGAGCCGGTCGATCTCCTCGCCGTCGTCGACCAGGCGCTGGCGGCGACGTCCGCGCTCTTCGCGACAACCGGGCTCGCGGTGATCCGGGAGGCGCCCGATGCCGTCCCGCCGGTCGTCGGCGACCATCATCGCCTCATCCAGGTCGTGATCAACCTCCTCTCGAACGCGGTGAAGTTCACGGCGGCCGGCACGGTGACGGTCACCGTTGAGGTTGCCGGAGACGACGTTGTCGTGGCCGTGGCCGACACCGGCACCGGCATCGCCGCCGAGGATCAGGCCCGCGTCTTCGAGGCGTTCGCCCAGGCCGGCGACACGCTGACGGACAAGCCGCGTGGCACCGGTCTCGGCCTGCCGATCTCGCGGGACATCGTCGAGGAGCACGGCGGCCGGCTGTCGCTCGCGAGCCGGGTCGGCCGCGGTTCGACATTCTCCTTCTCGTTGCCGGTCGCGGTCGGCGCCACGGCGGATATCGGTTGATCCAGCGACGGCTCGGCGTCAGCGGCCCCGATGTTCCGGTCGTCGGCGCGGGCACCTGGCGGGTGTTCGACCTTGCCGCCTCGCAGCAGACGCTCGCGAGTCGGGTCGTGACGGCGGCCCTGGATGCCGGCGTGCGCGTTTTCGATACGTCACCGATGTACGGCCGCGCCGAGGCCGTCCTGTCGGTGGCGCTGGGCGAGCGACGGCCGAGCGCGTTCGTCGCGACGAAGATCTGGACCTCGTCGGTCGAGGAGGCACGCGCCCACTTCGGGCGACAGCTGCGCTGGTTCGGCGACCGGATCGACCTGCTGCAGGTCCACAACCTCGTCGCCTGGCAGGATCACCTGCCGTGGCTGGACGCGGAGCGCGCGGCCGGTCGGATCGGGCTGGTAGGGGTCACCCATTTCAGCTCATCGGCGCTCAACGAGATCGAGCAGGCGATGCGGACCGGCCGAATCCAGGCGATCCAGATCCCGCTCAACCCCGCCGAGCGGGCCACCGAGCGGCGGATCCTGCCACTCGCCGAGGAGCTCGGCATCGGCGTGCTCGCGATGCGCCCGTTCGGGGAGGGCAGCCTGCTCCGCCGGCCGTTCCCGCCCGAGATCCGCGCCGCCGGCCTCGAGTCGTGGCCGGAGGCGCTCCTGCGCTGGACCCTGTCGGATTCGCGCGTGTCCGTGACGATCCCGGCCACGAGCTCGGCCGAGCACGCGCTCGCCAACGCGGCGGCCGGCAGTGGGCCCTGGCTCCACCCCGACATCCGCGCCCTCGTGGCGAGGCTCGCCACCGCCTGATGACCTGACCCGAGCGCGTTCGCCGATCGGCGGTACGCGGGGTGACTGAGGTGATCGCGAGTTAAGCGCCCGAGGTCATGATCGGTCGATGGCCGATCGAGGGAGGCGCCGGGCCGGCATCGCGCGACTCGAGGGACGTCGACGCGCGGCCGCGGTATCGAAAAGGATTGGGCTCGGGCTTCGCGACGCCCGTATCGCGCACCGGCTGACGCAGGAGGCTGCATCAGGTAGGGCCGGGATCGCCCAGGCATCGTGGAGCCGGATCGAACGAGGCATATCGATAGCGACGTCACTCGAGACGCTGGCTTCGTGCGCGGCCGCCGTCGGCGTGCAGCTGGCCGCGTTCATCGAGGCTCGGCCTGGAGCCGACCTGCCGCGCGATCTCGAGCACCTCAGACGGCAGGAGCTCGTGATCGGGCTATCGCGCCGCGGCGGCTGGACTGCCCGGCCGGAGCTCGCCATCGACCCGGATGCCCGTCGGTCGCGCTCGATCGATGTCCATCTCGGACGCCGTCGCGACACGGAACAAGTGGTCGTCGAGCTCGAAGACCTCGTCACCGACGGAGGCGCGGTCTTCCGCAACTTGTCGGACAAGGTCGCGGCGGTCCGCCGAGCAAGCCCGCCAGGCACGGATGTTCGAGGCGTGCTCGTCCTTCGGGCAACCGCCCGCAATCGTGCGACGCTCGCGCAATTTCCCGGCCTGTTTCGTACGCGATTCCCGGGTTCGTCCGCCGAGTGGATGCGCGCCTTGACCGAAGCGACCGCGCCTCTGCCTTCCGGTGACGGGCTCCTCTGGTCGAGCAGCAAGGGGAATCGTCTGGCCGTCGTGCGGGCATTCGCCAAGGCGTCAGTCACGAACACCTGATCGACCGAACAAGGGTGCGGGAGCCAGTCCGATATTCCTCGGTATTCCGTGCGGGCGTAATGAACAGGTTCGGCAAGTCCCGGTCGTCGTTCATCCACTACGAGAATTGGTCGAGAACGGCCGGGTCGAATCGGTCGCGGTTCATTCATCCCGTGCGTTGACGGAGACAGCCCGACGCTCGATCGTTCCTGATACGCCCCCAATGCATGGCGCGCGATCGCACAACGCCGCGGAGATCGGAGCAGCCGGTCCGTAGCGGCCACGGCCGAACTCAATACGCGAACAGCAGCTCGCGGTACTTGGGCAGCGGCCAGAGCTCGTCGGAGACAACCGACTCCAACTCGTCGGCGACCTCGCGCAGCGCCCCCTGGGCGGGGATCACATGGTCTGCAAACGCCCGCGCCTCGTCGTGGACCGAGCCCGCCTCGTGGGCCTCGTGCTGGGCATGCTCGAGGGCGTGGATCGCATCGACGAGGCCGTCCGCGAGGCCCGAGACCTGCTCGCAGATCTCGTTGATCCCGCGGGACGCGGCCGAGCTTCTCGCCAGCTCGCCCAGGTACTGGACCGTCGCCGGCAGGATCATCGTCCGGGCGATGTCGAGGGCGCAGCTCGCCTCGATGTTCCCGACCTTGACGTACCGCTCCCAGTTGATGTCGACCCGCGACGCGAGCTCGCGCTCGGACAGGACGCCGAAGGACGAGAACAGCCTCTTCGCCTTGTCCGTCGTGAGGGCCGGCAGGGCATCGACCGTGTTCTTGTTGTTCGGCAGCCCGCGCGTCGCGGCCTCCGCGTGCCATTCCTCGGAGTAGTTGTTGCCCTCGAACAGGACCTGCTTGTGATCGCGGACGATCGCCGACAGGATCGAGGTCAGGCCCTCGAAGTCGCCCGGCTTCAGGGCGTCGAGGGCGTCGGCGAGCTGCTTGAGGGCGTCGGCGACGGCCACGTTGAGGACGGTCTGCGGCCAGTAGATCGGCGCCGAGGAGCCGACCGCCCGGAACTCGAACTTGTTCCCGGTGAATGCGAACGGCGAGGTCCGGTTGCGGTCCGTCGCGTCCATCGAGAGGGCCGGGAGGGAGGTCACACCGAGCTCGAGCGAGCCGCTCTTCTTCGACTTCGACGCGCCGCCCTTCGCCAGCTGCTCGATGACGTCCTCGAGCTGCGAGCCGAGGAAGATCGAGACGATCGCCGGCGGCGCCTCGTTCGCGCCGAGGCGGTGGTCGTTGCCCGCGTCGGCGATGCTCGCCCGGAGGAGATCGGCGTGCGTATTCACACCGCGGATCACCGACACCAGGAAGGCGAGGAACTGGGCGTTCTCGTGGGGGTCGTTGCCCGGATCGAGGAGGTTCTCCCCATCGTCGGTGGCCATCGACCAGTTGTTGTGCTTGCCCGAGCCGTTGATCCCGGCGAACGGCTTCTCGTGAATGAGGAACATCAGGCCGTGCTGCGGCGCGAGCCGGCGCATCGTCGCCATGACGATCATGTTGTGGTCGGATCCGACCGAGGTCGGCTCGTAGACCGGGGCCATCTCGAACTGGCCGGGCGCAACCTCGTTGTGACGGGTCCGGGCCGGGATTCCGAGCCGCCACAGCTCGCGGTCGAGATCCATCATGAACGCGAGGATTCGCGGCCGGATCGATCCGAAGTACTGGTCCTCGAGCTCCTGGCCCTTCGGCGACGGAGCGCCGAACAGGGTCCGTCCGGTGAGGATGAGGTCGGGCCGCTGCTCGGCGAGCCGGCGATCGACGAGGAAGTACTCCTGCTCCGGGCCGATATTCGTGAAGACCCGGCTCGTCGTCTTGTTGCCGAACCAGCGCAGGACGCGGAGCGCCTCGGCACCGACCGCCTCCTGCGAACGGAGGAGCGGGATCTTGTGGTCGAGGGCCTCGCCGGTGAACGAGACGAACGCGGTCGGGATCGTCATCGTCACGCCGTTCGGCTCGACCTGGAGGAAGATCGGGCTCGTGACGTCCCAGGCCGTGTAGCCGCGGGCCTCGAAGGTCGCGCGGATCCCGCCCGATGGGAACGAGCTTGCGTCCGGCTCGCCCTGGATGAGGTTCTTGCCCGAGAACTCGGCGATCGTCCGCCCGTCGCCGAGCGGCGTCAGGAACGAGTCGTGCTTCTCGGCCGTCGAGCCCGTCATCGGCACGAACCAGTGGGTGAAGTGGGTCGCGCCGTGGGCGAGGGCCCACTCCTTCACCCCGTGGGCGACCGCGTCGGCAATGATCGGGTCGAACGGCTCGAGGCCGGCGATCGTCCGCTGCAGACGGTGGAAGACGGGCTTCGCGAGGTACTGCCGCTGGGCGACCTCGTGGAATACGTACTGCCCGTAGATCTCCTCGCCAGCGTGCTCGGTGTAGTCCTGGGTCCCGGCGACCTTGTGACTGGCAATGGCGGCGATGGCCGTGTGACGAGCGGTCATGGTTCTCCTGCCAACAGATCCTGATCTTGTGCGGCGCGCACGACTCCACGGATGGATGGCCGGCGTCTGCGTCAGGATACGACGGAGCGCTCGAAGCGTGAAGGTTGCGGCGAGCTCAGGATGTTAGTCATCTTGCACAAGTCGCAGCGCGAGTGCGAGAGGAAGCCGCAACTCGGGGTCGGCGAGCCGCCAGCCGGTGGCCTCCTCGATCCGACGAATTCGGTAGGCGACCGTGTTGCGGTGCACGCCGAGCGCGTCGGCTGCCTCGGCCAGGCCCGGCTGATCGAGCACGGCGCGGAGCGTCGCGAGGCGCTCGTGCCGGACGTCCGACCGACCGCGCAGGAGCGGGGCGAGCAGAGCACGGGCCTGGCGCGTTCCGTCGGGCAGGTTGCTCAGGCTGGCCAGGAGCCGATACGCGGGCAGCCGGTCCGATCGGGCGACGGCAGGCGGACTCGCGAGCACCTCGGCAGACTCGAGCGTCGCCCGGGCGTCGGCTTCCGCGGACGACCGACCGGCGGTCGAGTCGAACGGTCGCGAGACCGCGACGATCCGCCCGAGCAGGCTCCCGATCCGCGCGGCGATCAATGAGCCATCAGCGTCGGACGCATCGATCGCGGCGACGACCCGGAGCTCGACGCTCTGGACGTCGCCGCGCAGCGACAGGCGGCGGGCGGGAGCGAGCGAGCGAACCTCGCGCCGGAGGGCTTCGCGCCGGAGCGTCTCGCGACGCAGGACTTCCCGACGCTCCGCGTCGTCGCGATCCGGGCTGCGTCCGGCCGCGTCCCGACGATCCGGTCCAGCCCCATCGCCGACGCGACCGGGGGGCGCCTGGCGGGCGACGATCACGACCCACGGCGGACCGTCGGCCGGCAGCGGCTCCCGCCAAGCGATCTCGACGGCCCTGCCCAGCTCCTCATCACGCGCGAGCTCGAGAGCGACGAGACCCGCGATCCGCGCGGTCGCGACCCGTTCGAGCTCGCTCGGCGCCCGGTCACCGAGCAACGCGAGCGCCCCGCTGCTCGCACGGGGATCGCCCGGAACCGGCAGGGCGATCCGGGTGGCCGCTGTCCGCCGCCGAAGGTGATACGCGGTGACGGCCGCCGCGGCCCAGGGCACGTCCGACGGCGCATGAATGACGAGCGTCGCGCCTCGGCGACCCTCGATCGCGATCGGGCGGCCGAGAAACGCGGCGATCGCCGCTGCCAGGCCCTCCGGGCCTCCGCCGCCGAGCGCCACCTGCTCGAGCCTCGTCTCGAGGAGCGTGGCCTGTCGCTCCAGCTCGGCGCGATGATTGACGAGGAACCCGATCGCGCTGCGCTCGATGGCGATCGCATCGGCGGGGCCGGCATCGACGACCGGCAGCCCGGCGGCGGCCGCGAGCGAGGCGACGTCGTCGATGGCGGGGACCTCCGGCCCCGGTCCCGGCCGGACTGGATCTCCCACCAGAACGATGCCGCCGATCCGGATCTCGATGCAGCCGCGGATGAACGTCGCGACGCCGTCGGCCTCCGACGAGACGACGTCGAGTGATGCCCGCGGCATGATCACGAGGTCGGCGGGATCGAGCGCGTCGAACGCGGGCTGTCCTGCCCGCAACAGGCGAACCCAGGCGAGGTCGAGGCTCGTCGCGGTCGACGGCGCGACATCCGGACCGGCGGCCAGCCAGCGCGCGCCGGGCAGGACCGCGGCCCGCAGGTCGGCGAGGGTCGCCATCGCGAGCGGTGGTGGGGCCGTGCGCCGGTCAGCCCGGGCCGGCGCCAACGCCGGCGGCGGCGCCGGACGACCCGGAACGCGCCCGTCGAGCGACCAGATCGTCGAGCAACCGCCCGAACTCGCGCTCGAGGTCGACATATCGATCCGACCGGGCCACGAGCCGGACCTCGCCGGACGGGGCGATGCGGGCCCAGATCCGGCGGCGCGGCAGGTAGAACGTGATCGCGAGCCCGACGATCAGCAGCAGGAACGCGGTCCAGACGATCCCCTGCCCGGGGTCCTTCTTGGCAATGAGCAGGACGTAGTCGCCGAACTTCCGGACGCCGATCGAGAAGTCGAGCCCGGTCGGGACCTGGGCCTCCCCGGCGGCGACGGCGACGACGCTCTGGTCGAGGTACTCGATCTTCGGGGAACCATCCGTCTCCACGCCCGAGACGCGGTATGGCGCGACGATCACGACGCCGATTCCATCGGCGTCGCGCTTGAGCAGGAGGCTCAGTCCGATGTCGCGGCTCGGCACCGACAGGGTGCCGTACGGCAGGTTGTCGGCCGAATCCGTCAGCGGGACGGGACCGTCCCACAGCGGCTTGCCCGCCGCATCGCTGATCAGCAGGACGGGCGCGGCGCCGAAGCCGTTCTCGTGGAACGTGTAGCCGGCGACCTCCAGCGGATCGTTGACCCGGATCGTCTTGCGGGCGATCTCCGAGCCGTTCTGGAAGACCCCGAGGTCCGTCGTGAAGTCGGACGCCTGGCCGGTCTCGAGGAACCCGGGCGCCTGGAACGCGTAGTTCTTCACGAGCAGGAGGCCGGGCGTGCCGACCGGCTGGACCGTGAGCGTGTCGCCGTCGGCCACGACGAGGCCCTGCTCGTCGCCGAACTGCCAGGTCACGACGCCCGCGATCAGGAAGAGGATCAGGCCCATGTGGCTGATCAGCGTCGCCAGCTTCGTCCAACGGTGGCGGTCGCCGTAGAGGTAGCGGATGCCGTCGACCTCCGCCTCGCGGACGTGGAAGCGGTGGCGCCGGAGCGCGGCTTCGACCGCGGCCGAGTCGACACCGGTCAGCGCCGCCCGGTCCGGCAGCTCCGGGTCGTAGAACTCATCGGGCTGGACCACCCGGATGTCCTTCGACAGCCGCCACAGCCGCGGCGTCCGATCGAGCGTGCAGATGACGATCGAGATCACGAGCACGATCAAGCCGACGGTGAACCACGTCGACGTGAACACGTGGAACAGCTGAAGCCGCTCCATCGCGTCGACGATGCCTCGGCCGAACGCCGGGTCATATCGATTGTGGAGGTCGGCCATCGCGTTCTCGTAGTCGCCGGCCGAGCGGAACGCGAACGTCGGCAGCTGCTTGATCGTCATGCCGACGAGCGCGAGCAATGACAGCGCGATGATCTGGACGACCGCGAAGTCGACCGATGTGAACAAGCGAATGACGGTCCGCCCGATCCGCTCGAACACATCGGGCCTGGGCGGCCGGGCCGTTTCGGCCCACGTCGTAGCGGGGCTGGCGATCGCGTGATCCTCCCGAAGGGTCAGACGGGGGTCGGTTCGGCGGGGGTCGGTTCGGCGGGGGTCGGTTCGGCGGCCCGGTCGATGGACGCCGCGCGGGCGTCCCGGGTTGCCGGGCCCGGACCGTCGCTCGCGTCATCGACGGCAGCCCGGGCCGCAGCGAGCGCCCGCGAGAAGTCGGCTACGAGGTCGTCGAGATCCTCGAGACCGACCGAGCAGCGGAGCAGGCCCGGCGTGATCCCGGCCGCGGCGAGCGCCGTGTCGTCGAGCTGGCGATGGGTCGTCGACGGTGGGTGACTGACGATCGTGAAGACGCTCCCGAGCGACGCCGTGCGGACCGGAATCGTCAGGGTGTCGATCACGGCGGCGCCCGCCGCGCGTCCCCCGTCGAGCTCGAACGCGAGCATTCCCCCGCCGCGCGTCAGCTGGCGCGTCGCGATCTCGTGCTGGGGGTGGGTCGGCAGGGCCGGGTGCCAGACGCGGCGGACGCCAACTTGTGCCTCGAGCCACGCCCCGAGCGCCGCCGCGGTCGCCGAATGACGCTCCATTCGCAGGGCGAGCGTCGACAGCCCTCGCATCGCCAGGAACGCCGCGTGCGGATCGAGGCTGGCACCGGTGTCGACCTCGAAGTCGCGCACCCGGTGAACGAGGTTCGTGGCCCCGCAGACCACGCCCGCCATGACGTCGCTGTGGCCGGCCAGGTACTTCGTCGCCGACTCCACGACGAGGTCGGCCCCGAGCTCGACCGGCCGGCAGAGATAGGGCGAGGCGAATGTGTTGTCGACGACGTACAGGGCGCCGAATCGGCGAGCCAGGTCAGCGAGGGCCACGTGATCGGCGACGACGATCGTCGGATTGGCGATCGTCTCGGCGTACAGCACGCGCGTCGGAGCCGCGGCGAGGGCCGCCTCGACGGCATCGAGATCGGTCACGTCGACGAAGTCCGTCGTCACGCCAAGGCGGCCGAAGACGCCGGTCAGCTGGGCTCGCGTCGTGCCATACGAGGCCCGCGTCGCGACGACCCGATCGCCGGCCGACAGCAGCGTCCCGAGCGCGGCGTGGATCGCGCCCATCCCGGAGGCGAAGGCGAAGCCGGCCTCCGCGCCCTCGAGCTCGGCGACCGCGGAGGCGAAGGCGGTGACGGTCGGATTGTCGAGGCGAGCGTAGGAATAGCCCGGAATCTCGCGAGTCGTGACAGCGCCGAGCTCCTCGGCATCGGCCGCAGCGAAGGTCACGGTCTGGTAGATGGGGACGGATGTCGGGGACTGGCCGACGACGGGCAGGCGGTGGGCGGCCCGGATCGCGCGGGTCGCGAAGCCGCGGGGGGTCACGTCGTCGGCGGCGCGGCGCCGGATCTCGGGATCGGCCATGCGGCCGATGCTACACCGACTTGTCCGAGCGCTTGCGCCTGGCCCCGGCCGGCTCGGGAACCGGGCCCGGCGCGACCTCGATCGGACCGTCGGCGATCGGCGCGTCAGCAAACGGTCGGGCGACCACAGGTTCGTCCATGACCGGGATGACGGCCTCGTCCATGACCGGGACGCCGCTCACTCGGTTCCTGCCGGCGTGCTTGGACCGGTACATCGAGGCGTCGGCGGTGATCATCAGCTCGTCGCTGGTCCGGCCGTCCTCCGGGTAGCCGACGACGCCGATCGAGATCGATGGCTGGATCATCGAGCCGGCGACATCGATGCGAAGATCCGCGACACCGACCCGGATCTTCTCGGCCAGGACGTACGCGCCTGTCGGATCGGTCTCCGGCAACAGGACGACGAACTCGTCGCCGCCGTAGCGGGCGGCCGTGTCGATCCGTCGGCCGCCCGCCCGAATCACCTCGCCGACGCCGCGCAGGACCCGGTCGCCGAAGAAGTGGCCGTAGCGATCGTTGATCTGCTTGAGCTCGTCGAGATCCATCATCAGCAGGCAGAACCCGCGGCCGGACCGCGCGCTGCGGGCGATCTCGCGCTCGACGGCCGCGAAAAAGAAGGTCCGGTTGAAGAGCCCCGTCAGGTTGTCGACCGTCGACAGCCGGATCGCGGCGTCGCGAGCCCGGCGCTGCTCACGGGCGATGACCATCGCGACGTACGCCAGCAGGATCAGCGCCGTGATGTTGATCCCGACGACGGCGACCGTCATCGGCGGCAGGCCTCCCGAGCCGGGCGGGGCGATGGCCAGGATGTAGGCGAGCGACGCGGCCGCGGCCAACGCGAACGTCACCCGCGGGGAGACGACGAGGGCGGCGCCGCCGACGATCAGCGGGAAGGTGAAGAAGAACGGGCTCGCCTCGCGACCGGTCAGCACCACCAGGAGCGTGGCAAACGTCACCGCAACGCTGCCCTCGAGGATGAACTTGGCGGTCCCGAGCGAGCCCGGCGGCAGGAGGTCGTGGACGACGAGGACGAACAGGCCGGCCGCGGCCAACAGCGCGAAGATCGCCGGCTGGGCCTCGCGCCACAGCCCGGTGACGGCAACGATCGTCGAGGTCGCCAGGATGAAGACCCACGACACGATCCGGACGACCCGGTCGTAGGCGCCCGGAGGGACGCCGCCCGGATCGGTGAGATCGACGTCCCCGGCGTCGCCGACCACGGCGGCCAGCTCCGCGGTCTTGCGCTCACCCGGATCGCCGCCCGCGGACACGGGCTGGAGCGGTCCGCGCCTGCCGAGCAGAGGCGGAACGACGACCGCGGCCATGACCACGAGGTTGACGATGACCGCGAACAGGATGAGCGTTTGTGCCTGAACCGGGTCGACCGGCACGCTCGGACCTCGCAAGACACGCCGGGACGGACGTCCCGCAACTGGGCGCATCGTAGCCGGTCGGACGCCCCGCGACCGTGGATCGTGCCGCCCGAGCCCTACTGCATGCCCGGATTTCGGGTGCCGGGGTGCACCGATTCGAGATCGGTCCGAGGGACCCCTAGCGGGTGCCCCACTGGTACGACTGCTTGACCATCCGGAGATACACGAACGTCTCGGTCTCCCGGACTCCCTCGATCGTGCGCAGTCGCTCGGCCAGGAAGCGGAGGAGTCCCTCGTTGTCCTCGCACACCGTCTCGATGAGGATGTCGTACGTGCCGGCCGTGATGACGACGTAGTCGACCTCGGGCATCTCGGCGCATTTCGCCGCGACGTCCATCAGGTGATCGGCCTCGCAACGAATTCCGATCATGGCCATCTGCTGGAAGCCGAGCTTGAGCGGATCGGTCACGCCGACGACCTGGAGGATCCCTCGCTCGACGAGGCGGTTCGTCCGAGCTCGGACCGCCGCCTCCGACACGCCGAGCTCGGCCGCGATCTGGGTGAACGGCCGGCGGCCGTCCTGCTGGAGGTGCTCGATGATCCGCTTGTCGAGGTCCGAGACGTCCTCGCCGGGGCGAGCGCCGGGGCGGCGTGTCGTCGTCATGGCGCCTTGCTCGGAGCCTTGCTGGGAGCCTTCGTCGGCGTGGGTTTCGCGGTCGGAACGGGGGTCGCCACCGGGATGGGCGTTCGGCTCGGGATGGCCACGACCGATCGCTGGGCGAGCGGCCAGAGCAGTGGATCGAGGATGGCGACGATCGACGCGGCGGCCTGCCGGCGGGAGTCGTCCGGCGGCGACGGCGCGCGGGCGCTGATCGGCCCGAACGTGACCAGGATGTTGAGACCGGCAAATGCGAACGGCGCCTCGTCGCCACCCGGCGCTTGGCCGGGCGTCCAGTCGAGTGCCCGCCGCATGACGGCGCCCGACTTGTACTGGGTGATCCGCAACGGCCAGCCGCCGAGATTCGCGTTGATCTGCTTGACGATGTTCGGGTCGCCCTGACCGAGATTCGCGTTGATCGGCGTGATCGCGACACCGCCGCTGCCGAACGCCTTGTAAACGTCATCGGCCGCGACGGGCTCGGTGAGGTGGGGGTCCGGGGTCACGACGGGTGTTGCCGCGACGGACGGCGGAGCGGAGCCAGTCGTGGACGACCCGCAGGCGGCGAGGATCAATGCGAGGAGACCGGCTGCCCACGTCGGCAGCCGGCGGCGCCCCCGATCGTCGTGATTCGAATGTCGCATCGCCGGCGGGATGCTAGCACGAGCTTCGCAGGGAATGAACCCCTGACGAAGGTACGGTCACGAGGCGGCGTGTGCGGGTGTCAGCCTCGATCGAGGAAAGGCAGGACGGCTGCGAATCGCTCGACGCGCTCGCGCCGGCCAATCCCGACGCGCGCGTCCGATCCCGCCCGAGCGCCCGCGACGCAGCAGGGCGATGATCTGCCGATGACCGCGCCGCCCGATCCCGAGCGCGAGCGACTCCGCGCCATCCGCGACGCGCGTGGCGGCGCGTGGCGTCGCTGGGGCCCGTACCTGGCGGATCGGCAGTGGGGCACGGTCCGCGAGGACTACTCCCCCGACGGCAGCGCGTGGACGTACCTGCCGCACGATCACGCCCGCTCGCGAGCCTATCGCTGGGGCGAGGACGGCCTCCTCGGCATCAGCGACGAGAACGGGCGGCTCTGCTTCGCGATCGCGGTCTGGAACGAGTGCGACGCGATCCTCAAGGAGCGGCTGTTCGGCCTGTCCGGCCCCGAGGGCAACCACGGCGAGGACGTGAAGGAGGTCTACCTCTACCTCGACGGCACGCCGACCGCGAGCTATCTCCGTGGGCTGTACCGATATCCCCAGGTCGCGTTTCCCTACGCCGACCTCGTCGCCGAGAACGGCCGACGCGACCGCACCGATCCCGAGTACGAGCTGGCCGACACCGGGGCCCTGGACGATCGCCGCTTCTTCGACGTGATGGTCGAGTACGGCAAGGCGGCGCCGGAGGACATCGTCGTCCGGATCGCGATCACGAACCGGGGGCCGGACTCTGCCCCGGTCCACCTCCTCCCGACCCTCTGGTTCCGCAACACCTGGGCGTGGGGCGACGGGACGCCGCGCCCCACGATCCGTCCGGCGGCAGCGCCCGGCAGCGGCGCGCCGATGGCGACCCTCCGAGCCGACCATGACCGGCTCGGCACCTGGTGGTTGACGACGACCGGCGAGCCCGAGCTCCTGTTCACCGAAAACGAGACCAACGCCGAGCGGCTGTTCGGCGCGCCGTCGCGGACGACCGCCGTCAAGGACGCGTTCCACGACGCGATCGTCCGCGGCGACCGCTCCCACCTCGCGGCCGACCCCGGAGCCGGGGTCACGAAGGCCGCGTCCCACCACCGCTGGGTGCTCGAGCCGGGCGAGACGCGGAGCGTCGTGCTGCGCCTTGCCCGCGGCGATGCACCGTCTCCGGCGGACGGCGCCGAGGTCGAGGCGATCGTCGATACCAGGCACGCCGAATCGGACGCGTTCTTCGGCGCCGTCTCGCCGGCCGGCCTGTCCGAGGACCAGCTCCGGGTGCAGCGGCAGGCGTTCGCCGGGCTCGTCTGGGGCAAGCAGTACTACGGCTACGACGTCGGACGCTGGCTCGACGGCGACCGCGCCGGTCCGCCGCCGCCCGCGAGCCGGGCGAACGGTCGGAATGGCGATTGGCGCGAGTTCAACAGCGCCCACGTCATCTCGATGCCGGACCCGTGGGAGTACCCGTGGTTCGCCGCCTGGGATCTCGCGTTCCACGCCATTCCGTTCGCCCTGGTCGACCCGGACTTCGCCAAGGACCAGCTGCTCCTCCTCACCCGCGAATGGTTCATGCACCCCAACGGCCAGCTACCGGCCTACGAGTGGAACTTCTCGGATGTGAACCCGCCGGTCCACGCCTGGGCGACGTGGCGCGTCTTCCAGATCGACCGGCGGATCAACGGCGTCGGTGACCGGCCGTTCCTGGAGCGCGTCTTCCACAAGCTGCTCCTGAACTTCACCTGGTGGGTCAACCGCAAGGACCGCGAGGGCCACAACGTGTTCCAGGGCGGCTTCCTGGGGCTCGACAACATCGGTGTCTTCGATCGCAGCGCGGAGCTGCCCGACGGCGGCCACCTCGCCCAGGCCGACGGCACGGCGTGGATGGGGTTCTTCAGCCTCCAGATGATGCGGATCGCCCTCGAGCTCGCCCGCGAGGACATCGTCTACGAGGATCTCGCCACGAAGTTCTTCGAGCATTTCCTCTTCATCGCCGGCGCTCTCAATGACATCGGCGGATCCGGGATCCCGCTTTGGGACGACGAGGACGGCTTCTTCTACGACGTCCTCCACCTGCCCGACGACTCGAAGATCCAGCTCAAGGTCCGCTCGATGGTCGGGCTGATCCCTCTCCTTGCGGTCGAGACGATCGAGCCGGAGCTCCTCGAGCTGACGCCGAACTTCGCCCGGCGGCTGGGCTGGTTCCTCCGCAACCGGCCGGACCTGGCGTCGCTCGTTTCGCGCTGGGAGGAGCCAGGCGTCGGACAGCGGCGGTTGCTTGCGCTCGTTCGCGGCCACCGGATGAAGCTGCTCCTCAGCCGGATGCTCGACGAGTCCGAATTCCTCTCGCCGCACGGGATCCGCTCCCTCAGCCGGGCCCACGCCGCCGCGCCGTACGCGCTCCAGCTCGACGGGATGAAGTACATGGTCGACTACGAGCCGGCCGAGTCGCGGTCCGGGTTGTTCGGCGGAAACTCCAACTGGCGGGGACCGATCTGGTTCCCGATCAACTACCTCCTGATCGAGGCGCTCCAGAAGTTCCACCACTTCTACGGGGACGACTTCCAGGTCGAGGCGCCGATCGGCTCGGGGCGGACGATGAGCCTTCGGGAGGTCGCCGACGAGCTTGCCGGACGCCTGTCCGCGCTGTTCCTGCTGGACGACCAGGGGCGGCGGCCGGTCGACGGCGAGCGTCGGGCGAACGGCGGCAGCGATGCCGCCGATCACGTCCTGTTCTACGAGTACTTCGACGGCGACACCGGGGCCGGCCTGGGGGCGAGCCATCAGACGGGCTGGACGGCACTCGTCGCCAAGCTGCTCGATCAGCTGTCCCGCGGTGCGGCCGCCCCGACGATGACCGGGCCCGCCGAGGCGTCGACCGAAGGCTCGGCCGCGCCCCCGCCTTCGTCGGGGTCAGGCGGCTAACGCAGCTGGGATGCGGCACGAGGATGCCGTGCACGGATCCTTCAGCGGGCGGATGATTCGGTCATGGCGGACGCACCATCGCCCACGCTTCCGATCGACCACCCGTATCGCGCCGAGCTCGACCTCGAGCGCGAACGCTGGACCGCCATCGCGACCCTGTGCCGGTCCCTTTCGGCGGAGGACCGCGTCCGGCCGGGTTACTTCCGCGACCCGGACTGGACGGTCAAGGATCTCGTCGCTCATCTCGGCACCTGGATGGCCCTGGCGGAGGTCCAGCTGCTCCAGATCGAGGCCGGCACGTACGTCGAGGAGCCGCTCGACATCGACGGCCTCAACGCCCGGTTCCTCGAGGCCATGCGGGACCAGGACTGGTCGACCGTGTGGGTCCAGGCCGTGTCCGGGCGGACCCAGATGTTGACGGTCTGGGTCCGGTTGCACGAACGGACGGAGGCGGCCGACCGGTGGGTCCGCAAATCGGGCGCGGAGCACCACGGCCAGCATCTGCCGCGGCTGCGGGACTGGGTCGCCGAGCTGCAGGCCGGAGCTTGAGGTTCGGCTAGAGGTCCACGATGAACGTCGCGAGGACGCGAAACCGCATTTCGCGTCGACTCCCGGCAGCCGCCGCTGTGGGTGGTCGGGGTGGTCGGACTCGAACCGACGATCTCGTGCTCCCAAAGCACGTGCGTTGCCAACTACGCCACACCCCGCCTGATCGAGCGTGATACGCACGATACTCGACATCCGGCCGGAGTCGACTGGGCCACACCGCGCTAATCGCATCGGAGCATGCGACGAGGAGCGGCGGGAGCATGGCCCGTTCGTGATCACTGAGGCCACCGGAGAGGTCCGTGGTCAGCGCCACCTCGACGGGGGCTGTCCATGTGGCCGCCATGCGTTCTCCGCTCCAATCCGGTCAGGGAGCTATATCGTTTGTGCGTCGGCAGGTTGGGCGACTGGACTATCGGTCAAAATTGCCACCAGAGCCAGTGTCCGAGGCAGGAGCCGGTGGACCGCAACCCTGGCAGGCGAGCGAGCCGTGCCAATCGCGCGATAATCGTCGAGTTGTCGCTCCCGGCGACCGCGCTTCGGACCGCGGACCCTGGCGTCGATCGCCCGGGCGCA
>Ga0207646_10001103_pt1 | contig 34407 bp, 27 predicted proteins | sample KBSK5502metaG_FD_184343 | JGI IMG/M metagenome (GOLD analysis project Ga0207646, IMG submission 184343) | Corn, switchgrass and miscanthus rhizosphere microbial communities from Kellogg Biological Station, Michigan, USA - KBS K5-50-2 metaG... | ecosystem: Host-associated > Plants > Roots >... | reverse complement strand
CTCGCGCATGTAGCCGCGACCTCCGAACACCTGGACGACCCGGTCGGCGCAGCGCCATGCCGCCTCCGATGCGAACAGCTTCGCCAAGGATGCCTTGGCGTGGACGACCCGGGCATCGGCGCCGCCGTCGGCGAGGGCGGCAGCCTCGCGGGTGAGCAGGCGGGCCGCAGCGGCGTCCGCGGCCGAGTCCGCCAGCGGGAACGAGACGCCCTGGAAGTCGTAGATCCGCTGGCCGAACTGGACCCGCTGCGTCGCCCATTCGACGGCGAGGGCCAGGAGCCGCTCCATCGCCCCGGCGCAGCGCGCGGCGATGTGGATCCGCTCCTCGATGAACCACTCGTTCGTCAGCTCGTCCGCCCGGCCGAGCCCGCCGAGGATCGCCGACGCGGGCACCCGGACGTCCGCGAGGACGAACTGCGGGTGCCGGTCCGCGAACGTGTGGGTGTAGTCGGGGTCGTGCGTCATCGTCAGGCCCGGCATGTCGTAGTCGACGAGGAAGAGCGTCGGTTGTGGCTCGAGGCCGCCCGGTCCCGCGTCGTCGCCCCCGACGACGCAGTGGAAGATCATGAAGTCGGTCTCGTCGGGCGGGCCCGTGACGAACCATTTCTCGCCGTTGAGGATGTAGTCCCCGGTCGCCGTGTCGCGGACCGCACGGGCCTCGAGGGATCGGGCATCAGAGCCCGCGTTCGGTTCGGTGATCGCATAGCTGCCGAAGCGCTCGCCACGCATGCTCGGCTCGAGGTAGCGGCGGCGCTGCGCCTCGTCGGCGTGGATCAGGGCGTTGTAGGCGCCGGGGATGAACGACCACAACCCGCCGGTCGCCTGACCGAGCTGCTCGTGGACGATCACCTGGTCGAGCGCCGTCCAGCCCTGGCCACCGAGCTCCACCGGAAACGATCCGCCGTGAAGACGGGCGTCGATCGCCGCCCACTTCAGCTCGCTGCGCGTCGCGGCCGGGAGCCGGCCGCCGGCGCGCTCGAACTCAGCCTCGAGCGGTTGGAGGACGTCGACGACGTAGGCGCGCGCCCGCCCCTGGAGCTCGAGCTGGGCGGGGCTGAGGGTGACGTCCACCGCCCGAGGATGACCGGCCCAAGAGCCGGCGGCGGCCGGCGTCCCGGGTCGCGCGACGCCGTGATCCGAGGTCCTCGACGGCGTTCGTCGCGGACATCTGCTTCAAGCCCGTCCGAATTCGTCGCGGATGGCCGTTCGAGCCCCACCGCGTTCGTCGCGGATGGCCGTTCGAGCCCGACGGCGTTCGTCGCGCATGAGTGCGTCAGTGCAAGGCGGACCCGAGCACCGGAGCGAGCGGGCGTGAACGCCCGTAAGCGAGGAGCGCAGGGTCCAACGCGGCGATGGCGCGCTCAGGCGCGACAGTCGATGATCTCGCCGCCTAACTTGGCCAGGCGAGGACCATGATGCGGAGCTCCGTCATGTCCTCGATCGCCCAGCGGATCCCTTCGCGGCCCAGGCCGGAGTCCTTGACCCCGCCGTAGGGCATGTGATCGGTCCGGTACGTCGGGACATCGTTGACGATCACGCCGCCGACCTCGAGCTCGTTGAACGATTGCCAGGCCGCCCCGAGATCGTTCGTGAAGACGCCGGTCTGGAGCCCGAACATCGAGTCGTTCACGCCACGGATCGCGTCCTCGATGTCGGTGAACTTGAAGGCGACCACGAGCGGCGCGAACGCCTCGTTCGAGCAGACCGCGGCCGTGACCGGGACGTCGGTCAGGATCGTCGGCGGGAAGAAGGTGCCGTTGGCGGTGCCGCCGAGGAGGGCCTTGCCACCGGCGGCGAGCGCCTCGTCGACCCAGCGCTGGGTTCGCGACGCGGCGTTGCCGTCGACCATCGGCCCGACGTCGGTCTGGGGATCGAGCGGATCACCGAGCTTGAGCGCCCGCGCGCCCTCGATCAGCTTCGGCATGAAGGTGTCCCAGACGTCCGCGTGGACGAACATCCGCTGGACGCTGATGCAAACCTGGCCGGCATAGGCGAAGGCGCCGACGAGCACGCGCTTGACGGCCCAATCGAGGTCGGCGGTCTTGTCGACGATCACGCCGGCGTTGCCGCCCAGCTCGAGCACGACCCGCTTCTTGCCGGCCCGCTCCTTCATCCGCCACCCGACCGAGGGGCTGCCGGTGAACGTCAGGAGCTTGAAGCGATCGTCGCTGACCATCCGGTCGCCGAGCTCGCGGCTCATCGGCAGGATGCTGACCGAGCCCATCGGCGCGCCGGCCTCCTCGACGATCTCGGCGACCGTCAGCATGACGAGCGGATCCTTGGACGGCGGCTTCAGGACGATCGGGTTGCCCGACGCGATCGCCGGCGAGAGCTTGTGGGCGGCCAGATTGAGCGGAAAGTTGAACGGGCTGATCGCCGCGATCGGGCCGATCGGGAACCGTCGGGTGATCCCCATCCGGCCCTTGCCGGAGGGAGCGATGTCGAGCGGAATCGTCTCGCCCACCATCCGCTCGGCCTCCTCGGCGCCGAGCCGGAAGGTGACGACGGCCCGATCGACCTCGACCAGCGAATCGCGGATGGGCTTGCCGGCCTCGAGAGCGATCAACCGGCCGAGCTCCTCGCGGCGGGCCTTGATCCCGGCGCTGATGTTGCGGAGGATCGCGCCGCGCTCGTAGGCCGGCAGGTGCCGGGTCACGTCGAACGCCTTGACCGCCGCCTCGACCGCCTGCTCGTACTGGGCCTCGGTCGCATGGAAGGTCGCGCCGGCCGGATGATCGGCGTCGGCCGGATTGGCGATCACCAGCGGGTCGTCGGACTCGACCCACGTTCCGGCAAGGAAGATCGGATGTGGCTTGGCGCCGGTCGTGGCGGTCATTGCGGAGGCTCCTGAGAGTGGATCGGTCATGCCATTCTATCCGTGCCCCGTACGAAGCCAGCGCGAGGTCAAGCCGATGAGCCCGTCACGTTCGCCATCCCTCCGCCAGCTCCTGCGCGTGAAGCCCGGCTCGAAGGTCCGCCTCGCCGGCATCGACCCGAACGAGACCCACGGCCGCGGCAAGCAGGGATCGGCCGCCGAGCTGGCGACTGGCCTCGAACGCCTGACGAACCTCCAGGATCGGATCTGGGCGGAGCAGAAGCATCCGGTCCTGATCGTCCTCCAGGGCATCGACGCGGCCGGCAAGGATGGCTCGGTCACGCACGTGATGAGCGCCTTCAACCCGATGGGCTGCACCGTCACGTCGTTCAAGGTGCCGACCCCGCTCGAGCTCGCCCACGACTACCTGTGGCGGACCCATCAGCGCGTGCCGGGCAAGGGGGAGATCGCCATCTTCAACCGGTCGCACTACGAGGACGTGCTCGTCGTGCGGGTTCACGACATCGTGCCGAAGAAGGTCTGGGCGGAGCGCTACGACCAGATCAACGCGTTCGAGTCACTGCTCGCGTCGTCGGGAACGACGATCATCAAGTTCTTCCTGCTGATCGACAAGGACGAGCAGAAGGCGCGCCTCCAGTCGCGGATCGACGACCCGACGAAGAACTGGAAGTTCAAGCTCGGCGACCTCGCCGAGCGCAAGCTCTGGGACGATTACATGGCGGCCTACGAGGACGCCCTGAGCCGTTGCTCCACCGCCGCGGCGCCGTGGTACGTCATTCCGGCCAACCGCAACTGGTTCCGCAACCTCGCGATCGCCGACATCGTCGCCGATACGCTCGACGACCTGAAGCCGGCCTACCCGCCAGCCACCGAAGACCTGAGCAAGGTCGTCATCGAGTAAGAGCTGTCGCGCTGGAACAACGATGGCGGCGTTGCCGCGATAAGCCGCGGTGAATGCCTGCTCGCCACGATGGCGGGATGAACGCGGATGCACTTCATGGCCGCCGATCCATCTCGCAGATCGAGCTGGAGCGCACGACCGACGAGGTCCTCAGGCGCTTGGGGGCGACAATCCGGTCGGCACGCGTGCGGCGCCGGCTGACGCAGCACGCCCTCGCGAGGCGGATCGGGATCAGCCAGAGCGAGATGAGTCGGATCGAGCTCGGTCATGGTCATGGCGTGCGAATCGAGACGTGGGTGTCGCTCGCGCATGAGCTCGGCCTGCAGCCGCGATTCGAGCTCGCCCGTGACTGGCGGGAGTCACCGGCCGATGCCGGCCACCTGGCGATCCAGGAGCTGCTCCTCCGCCTGGCGCATTCGACCGGCTGCCATGCGACCTTCGAGCTGCCGATCCGGCCGGACGACCCGGGCCGCTCGATCGACGTCTTCGTTCGCGACGACGGCCGGCGACGCCTGCTCGTGGAGGAGGCGTGGAACTCGTTCGGCGACATCGGCGGCGGCGCTCGGTCGTTCGATCGGAAGCTCGCCGCCGCGCGCGATCTGGCCGTCGTAATCGGCGGCGACCGCCCATACACCGTTGGCGGCTTGTGGATCGTCCGGGCGACCAGGCGCAATCGCGAGCTCGTCGCGCGCTACCCCGAGGTGTTCGCGCGGCGGTTTCCCGGCTCGTCGAGTGGATGGGTCCGAACGCTCAAGGCCGGACTGCCGCCCCCGGCCGAGCCGGGCCTGGTCTGGTGCAACGTACTTGCCACCGACCTGCACCCCTGGCGCCGTCATCGGCGGCTTCCGTGATGCCTATCGGGATGGTCTACCCACCAGGCGGGTATTTGCTGGCGAAGGTGGCGCCGAAGTGTCAAGCAGGAGCCACCACATGGGACGTGACGGTCGCTTCCGAGGAGACCTACCCGCCCGGAGCGTAAGTGGCGCCGTAAGGACTGCCACCGGCGACCCTACGGCCAACGGCAGACTGGCCTGTCGAGTGGACTGGCCAACGGATACCCGCCCGGCGGGTAGGCGTCGTCGGTCGGGGGTAAGCGTCGTCAGTAAGGCGAGGAGGCGTGGGCGAAAAGAGCAGCCCTACTTCTTGCCGAATAGCGTTCCGAAGACGCCTCGGATGAGGTCTTGCCCGAGTCGCGACGTCACGACCCGGCCGGCGGTCCGGACGCCCGTTGCGATCATCCGGTCGTGGGCCCTAGCGTCGGCCCGAGCCTGCCTCGCGGCCGCCGCCCGTGCCCGTTCGGCGGCCCGCTGAGCGGCAGCCATCTCCCGCGCCTGGCGGGCGATCTCCCGCTGCTGCTGGGCCGGCGTCATCGTGTTGAGGCCACCCGCGGTCGTCGGTGGCGCGCCGGCCTTCGCCGCCTGCTGGGCCGCCGCCTTCGCCGAGGCGAGCCGCGCCGTGATCATCTCGTAGGCGCTCTCGCGATCGATCGTCCGGCCGTACTTCGTGCTGAACGAGCTCGCCAGGATGCGCGCCTGCAGGTCGGCGTCGGGGAGGGCCGCCATCAGCGAGTCGGGCGGCAGGAGTCGGGTCGCCGCAAGTGGCGTCGGGATCCCGCGCGGCGAGAGGACGGTGACGAGCGCCTCGCCGATGCCGAGGGAGGTGATCGTCGTCTCGACGTCGTAGTGGCTCGTGACGGGGAACGTCCGGGCCGTCTTCCGCAGCGCATCGGCGTCGTCCGGGGTGAAGGCCCGCAGGGCATGCTGGACCCGGTTGCCGAGCTGGGCGAGGACCGGCGACGGGACGTCCGTGGGTGCCTGGGTCACGAAATAGACGCCGACCCCCTTCGAGCGGATCAGGCGCGCGGTGCGCTCGATCTGGGCGAGGAGCGCATCGGACGCCCCGTCGAACAGGAGGTGGGCCTCGTCGAAGAAGAAGCACAGCTTCGGCTTCGGCAGGTCGCCGACCTCGGGCAGCGTCTCGTACAGCTGGGCGAGCATCCAGAGCATGAACGTGCTGAACAGGCTTGGCTGGTTCATGACGTCGCGGAGCTCGAGAACCGAGATCATCCCGAAGCCGTCGGCCGTCGTCCGGAGGAGGTCTCCCACGTCGAACTCGGGCTCGCCGAAGAACGTGTCGGCGCCCTCCTGTTCGAGGACGACGAGCGAGCGGAGCAGGACCCCGACCGACGCCGGCGACATCCCGCCGTAATCGGCAAGGATCGGCTTGCCCTCATCGGACGCCAGGAACTTGAGCGTGGTCTCGAGGTCCTTGAGGTCGAGCAATGGCAGGTCGTTGTCATCGCAGTACTTGAAGATGAGCGACAGGATCGACGTCTGCGTCTCGTTGAGATCGAGGACCTTGCCGAGCAGGAGCGGCCCGAACGAATGGACGGTCGCTCGAACCTGCGCGCCGAGCTTGCCGGAGAGCGACAGGAACTCGACGGGATGACCGCTCGGCTCGAACGTCCAGGCGAGCGACGCCACGCGTTCCTGGACCTTCGGGTTGGTCACGTCGCCGGGCACCGCGATCCCGGTGACGTCGCCCTTGATATCGGCAACGAAGACCGGGACCCCGGCCTTCGACAGCTCCCCCGCGAGGAGTTGGAGGGTCTTGGTCTTGCCGGTCCCGGTCGCGCCGGCGATCAGGCCGTGGCGGTTCATCATCGACAGCGCGACCTGGACCCGGGCGTCGTTGAGGAGCTCGCCGTCGAGCATCGGGCTGCCGATGGTGAGGGCGGGCTCATCGAGTGCGTAGCCCCGGGTCATCTCGTCGCGAAAGGCCTGGTCCATCGGTCGCTCCGAAGGGTCTGGACTGGGGTGCGGCGGGGACGGAAGCGTATCATCGGGGCATCGGACAGCAGCATCCAGGAGGACACCGGGGATGAAGATCGAAGACGTCGAAGGCATCGGTCCGACGTATGCCGCAAAGCTCATCGAAGCGGGGGTCTCGACGACGGATGCGCTTCTCGCACGCGGTGCGACCTCATCCGGGCGTGACGGGCTCGCCGCAGCGACCGGAATCTCGGAGCGACTGCTCCTCGAGTGGGTCAACCATGTCGACCTGATGCGGATCGACGGCGTTGGATCGGAATACGCCGACCTGCTCGAGGCGGCCGGTGTGGATTCCTGCGCCGAGCTCGCCCGGCGCAATGCCGCGAACCTTGCGATGACGTTCCAGGAGCTCGACGCGGCCCGCCCGAACTGGATCCGCCAGATCCCGTCCGAGACGACGATCGCCGGTTGGATCGAGCAGGCCGATCATCTGGCCAAGGTCGTCAGCCACTGACCCGTCGGACGGACCGGGGCGGTCACCACCCCGGTGGCGTCCGCGAGCCGACGGCTCTGGCGTCAGTGCAGGCTGTCGTTGGAGAAGGTGATCCCGGGAGGCTCGGAGCCCAGGGTGCTGAAGAAACCCTGGTACCCCGAGCCCGTCGACGTGACGTTGTTGATACGGATCCCGGTGGGGGTCGTGCTGCCGATCGTCTCGTAGCGGATCGCGTAGGCCTTCGCGTTGGTGATCGTCGCGGTATCGAGCGTCACGTTGAAGACGCTAGGCTCCCAGATCAGGAACGCCTGCTGGGTCCCGGTCACTGTCAGGCGGCGGATGACGACGTCGTGGGCGTTCAGGCCGCCCTTGTCGGCACCGTGATAGAAGTGGAACGCCGAGGCGAGGTTGCCTTCACCGTGGACGACGATATCCTCGAACAGGAGGTCGTGAGGTCCCGGCGCAAGCGCCTGCGACACGTAGATCGCGTGGTCCCACGTGCTGCCGGTGGCGGCCGTCGCCCGCCCGGTGCACGTCGAGAGGATCGCGATGTGCCGGAGGGTGAGGTGGTGCGGCGCGGCGCGTGACAGATACCCGCCGATCTCGATGATTCCCGTCGAGACCGCGGACATGTTGGCAAAATTGAAGCCGTCCCAGGTCTGGTCGTGTGCTCCGGCCTCGAACGACAATCCTCCGTAGGCGCCCCCGCCACCGCCGTCGAAGGTGACGCCGCCGATCGTGGCCGCGCGAACGAGGACGGGCCGGGTTCGGCCGGCGTAGGCGTTGCCGATCCAGAGCGAATCGGACGCCTCCTGGTTCGACGGGCTGACGTGATAGGTCCCGTCGGCGACGACGATCTGGTCGACCGTGTTGTCGGCCAGAGCCTGCTTGAGAGCTCCGATCGAGGACACGTTCACGATCTTGCCGCCGGATAACGGCGGAGCGACGGCCACCTGGCTGCGCACGACGAGGGCATCGATTGCGACGGTGGGATGGCCCGCGGTCCCCACGACGGCGATCGTGACCGTCCGCGTCCGTTGGGTCGAGTAGCTGGCCGAGAAGATCGTGTGGCGAGCGACATACGCGCTGGCGTACATGCTGACGGTCTTCACGTACTGGCCGCCGACGTAGATCCTGGCCTGGCCTCGTGTCGGGCCGACGGGCCCGATCCAGGCGAACCCCACGCCCGTGAAGCTGAAGGTCGCCGATGCGCCCTTCTGTCGGGTCCACTTCACCCGGCCGCCGAGGTACCCGGACGACGACGCGAGCGACCACGTCCCCCGATAGACGATCCTCGACCAACTCTCGGAGTAGTAGGTCGACACCGTCGCGGTGCTGGCAGGGATGAACTCCGTTGCGGCGATCCCGGGCGCCGACGGCCCTGAGGACGCAGGTCGGGAGGACGGGGGCCCGAGCGTCGCGGCTGCGTCGTTGACTGTGAGGACGATCGCGGCCGCGACTGCGATCCTGGCGATGGAGGGGATGAGGGCTAGACCGGATGACACCCTCTGGGTGCCGTTGGTGGAACCACGCAAAAGTCATGCCTCCTCTCTACCGGACGCTGCGAGGCAGCGACGTTGGCCTGGGGTGGCACAGGAACCGCGGGTCGCGTGCCGCCGGAGGTTGCCGACCGATCTGGGGTTCGGGCGGGTGACGGGTACGCCGGCGGGGATGCCGAGCGTCGCGGATGACCGGAGTATGACCCGTCCGTCCGAGGCGCGCGCGGTGGGCGGAGCAGAAGTCCGCCTGGTGGACCGACACGCCATCATGGACGCAGGCATCGGTCGATGCCGCCAACAACTCAGTGGAGGACTGCCGTGCTTGGAGAGTTCCGCGCCTTTCTCCTGAGGACGAACGCACTTGCCCTGGCGATCGGCGTGATCATTGGCGGGGCGCTGGGCACCGTGGTCAGCTCCCTCGTCGACAACATCATCATGCCGCCGGTCGGACTCCTGCTCGGCGGAGTCGATTTCGCGGCCCAGAAATGGGTACTGAAGGCGGCGGCCGGCGGCGAACCTGCGACCGAGGTGGCGATCCGCTACGGCGCATTCGTCAACGCCATCATCGCCTTCGTCGTGATCGCGTTCGTCGTCTGGCAGATCTCGAAGTCGTTCATCAAGGAGGCGCCGCCGGCCGAGGTGAAGACGTGCCCGTTCTGCAAGGAGCCAAACGCAGTCGACGCGTCGAAATGCCGTGCGTGCGCCAGCGCCATCTGACAGATGCTCCTCCCATTGCTGATGGCGCTCGCCTGGATTCGGCGAGGGCTGGGCCACGCAGTCGGCGGCGCATTTGGCCGCCGGCAGACCGCATACGTCGCCGATCGCGTCGACGAGTATCGCGGCCTGTGGATGGCCGCGGCCCTGGCCATCGGCGCATCATTCTCGCCCCTCGCGTCGGATGCCTGGGAGGTCGCGACCGCCCAGCATCGCACCCGCATCTCGAACGACCTCGTCGAATTCGACGATCCCGTCGTGCTCGCGATCGCCGGCGACAAGGAGCTCTGCTACGCGATCGCGGGTCGCCTCGGCATCCCCACGCCGGGCCCGCGAACGTCTGCTCGTAGCGATGTCGGCCGGGCGATGTGGCGGATGCCGCTCGGGGACACCCCGCTGGTCGTGAAGCCGGCGCGGGGCACAGGGTCGGGCGTCGGGGTGACCGTCGGCGTCCGGACGCGCTCGAGCCTCGTGAGCGCGCTGGCACTGGCCGCCACCCATTCGAGCCGGGTCATCGTGGAGTCGCTCGTCGCCGCGGAGACCGTCCGGCTCCTGTTCCTCGACGGCGAGATGATCCACGCCGTCCGGCGGCGCGGCCAGCGCGTTGTAGGCGACGGGGCGGCGACCCTTCGGGAGCTGCTCGCGCGCCAGGCCGGGGGTGGCGTCGAGCCCGACTGGCTCGTCCGCGAGACACTGCGCCAGCAGGGCCGCGTCCTCGACGAGGTCGTGCCGGGCGGCGTCGAGGTTCTCGTCCGCTGGCTGGCGGCGGGGATCCGATCGAGCCCGGAGCTGAAGACGGTCTACGACGAGGACGTGACGGAGCTCGTCAGCGCGGGGCTCATCGCTGAGCTGGCTCCGCTGCTCGGCGAGGTCGGCACCCGCTTTGCGGCGGTGGACGTTGCGACCATCGACCTCAGCCGGCCGTTGCGCGAATCAGGCGGGGTCTTCCTGGAGATCAATACCACGCCCGGCATTCGTCACCATTGCGGGTCGTTGCAACTCGGCGGGCCCTGTCCGGTCGCGGTGACCGTGCTCAGGCGGCTCCTCGAGATCGACGAACCGAGTCGGGTCGCATAGGTTCGACCGATCGCAGCGCCCGGCGCTAGTCGTCCGCGACGCGCGGATACGATCCCACGATCCGGACCATCTCCGTCTCCGCGCGGAGTTCGTCGAGGGCCGCGGCGCAGTCGGGGTCGGCCGCGTCGGCGTCGGCGTCGACCCAGAACACGTACTCCCAGCGCGCGCGCTTCGTCGGTCGCGACTCGAGCGAGGAGAGATTGACGCCCCTTGACGCGAAGGCGCCGAGGCAGCGGTGGAGCGAGCCCGGAACGTTGCGGACGGCGAAGACGAGGGTGGTCCGACGACCGTTGGTCGGCATGCGCGGTTCAGGTGGCGCGACCCAGGCAAGGCCAAGGACCGCAAACCGCGTCCGATTGTCGTCGCCGGTCTGGATGTCGCTCGCGAGGATCTCCAGGCCGTAGAGGGCGGCGACCCGGGGCGAAGCGATCGCGGCTGCCCGCGGCTCGTGGCGCTCTGCGATCGTCCGAGCCGCGCCGGCCGTGTTGTACGTCGTCATGACCTCCCACGGCCGCGAGCGAAGGAAGTCGTCGGCCTGGACGAGCGCCTGGCCATGGCTGTAGACCCGGTCGATCCGATCGAGCGACTGGCCAGGCAGGGCGAGGAGGGCGAGCCGGACCGGGACGCCGACCTCGCCGACGATCCGCACGCCCCGGTCATGGAACTCGGCGAGCAGGTCGTAGGTCTCGCGGATCGTGCCGGCAAGCGAGCTCTCGATCGCGATCACGCCCGCCCCGGCGCTGCCATCGGCGACCGCCTCGAACACCGCACGCCACGTCGGCACGGCGGCGCGCTCGCGAGCCTCGCCGAAGAACCCGATGACCGCCTCCTCGGAGAAGGCGCCGGGTTCCCCCTGGTAGACGACCGTCGTCACCGTCAGGGGAACTGGCACCATGGGAGCCGAGTGATCACTCGCTCACCGTTGTCCAAGGCGGAGCTCCGCGACGCCGTTGGTCAATGGTTGAACCAGTCGGTCGTGTCGATCCGGCCGGCCTCTTCGTCGAGCTCGGCCCGATTGGCCTTCGCTGCGGGCTCGGTCACTCGGGCCCGTTTGCGATTCCCGGCGGTCTCGGTCGCGCCTTGCCAGTGCTCCTCCGCGAGGAGCTCGTTGATGGCATCCACGTACGCCTCGATCGAGGCGGCGATGATGTTGGTCGAGGTGACGTCGCCGACGTATCGGCCGCTGCTCCGCGGTCCGGAAGCGTCGGATGGCGGGGCGATCGCGACCGTGACCTTGCCCTCGGCGTCGGGGCCCTCGGCGACAGCGTGGACGTCGTAGGAGAGCAGGCGCGGATGCCCGGTGAGCACGCCGGCGAGCGCCTTGTCGACCGCCCGGAACAGGGCGTCGACCGCGCCGTTGCCCTCGGCGGAGGCCTCCCACTGGTGATCGCCGCCGGCGATCACCACCGCACCGCGGCTGTTGGCGTTCGAGCCGGACGTCACCGTCCAGCGAGTGAGATGGAGGGTGTCGGCCGCGTCGCCGGTCGGTCCGGTTGTCGCATTGGTCGTGTCGGCGGTCATCGGTTACCTCCCGGTCGGTGACGTCGCGGCGGGGTCGACCGGCGTCGTCGTGAAGTGTCGTTCGTCGCGGCGGCGGAGCTCCGCCCCGGACTTCCAGATCGCGTATTCGAGCGAGTCGGCGAGGGCCTGCGCCGACGCCGCAATGATGTTGGTGTCGCTGCCCATCGTCGACCACTCGAGGGTTCCATCCGACGAATCGATGATCACCCGCGTCCGAGCGGCCGTGGCCGAATCCCCGTCGAGGATCCGGACCTTGTAGTCGTAGAGGTGGACGTCGTCGAGCTGCGGGTAGAAGGCCCGGAGGGCCTTGCGCAAGGCGGCGTCGAGTGCGTTGACGGGTCCGTTGCCGTCGGCCGCCGTGTGCAGCACCTCGCCATCGACCTGGACCTTGACGGTCGCCTCGGCCAGGAGCTCACGGCCCGACCGCTGCTCGACGAGACACGTGTAATCGACGATCCGGAACGGCGCGACGTAGTCGGACTGGTGACGGCGGATCAGGAGCTCGAACGACGCCTCGGCGCCCTCGAACGCGAGGCCCTCGCTCTCGAGCTGCTTGACGAGCTCGCTCAGGACCTTCGGGTCGACGACGCCGTCGAGTTGGTGGCCGAGCTGCTCGGCCCGGATCCGGGTGTTGGCCCGGCCGCCGAGCTCGCTGACCACGAGCCGCCCGACGTTGCCGACGGCGGTCGGCTCGATGTGCTGGTAGCTCCGCTCGACCTTGGCGACTGCGGCGCCGTGGACGCCGCCCTTGTGGGCGAAGGCCGACCGACCGACATACGGCTGCCAGTCGTTCGGCTTGATGTTCGCGATCTCGGCCACCGATCGGCTGAGCTCGGTCAGGCCCGTCAGGGTCCCGCCGCCGGACGGGACGAGGGCGTGGTCGGTCTTGAGGGCCAGATTGGCGAGGATCGAGACCATGTTCGCGTTGCCGGCCCGCTCGCCGTAGCCGTTGATCGTGGCCTGGACGTGGCGGACGCCGGCGGCGACCGCGGCCATTGAGTTGGCGACCGCGAGCTCGGCGTCATTGTGGGTGTGGATGCCCCATTCGACCGGCATGCCATGCGCCGCGGCGTCCGCCTCGAGGCTCGCCCGGACGTCGGTCACGATCCGGACGAGCTCATCGGTCAGCGTCCCGCCGTTCGTGTCGCACAGGACGAGGGTCCGGGCCCCGGCCTGGCGGGCGGCCCGCAGGGTCGCGAGGGCGTAGTCGCGATCGTCGCGGTAGCCGTCGAAGAAGTGCTCGGCGTCGTAGACGAGCTCGCGACCGCGCTCGACGATGAACCGGACCGAGTCCGCGACCATATCGAGGTTCTCCTGCGGCGTCGCGCCGAGGACCTCGATGACATGGAGCAGCCAGCTCTTGCCGAAGATCGTCACGACGGGCGTTTCGGCCGCGACCAGCTCGCGGAGGTTGGGATCGTTCTCGGCCGTGTTCGCCCGGTGGCGGGTGGAGCCGAATGCCGCGAGCCTGGCTGTCTGCCAGGTCATCGATTGCGCGGCCTTGAAGAACTCGATGTCCTTCGGGTTCGAGCCCGGCCAGCCGCCCTCGATGTAGGGCATGCCGTACTCGTCGAGCATCCGGGCGATCCGGAGCTTGTCGGCGAGGCTGAGGGTGATGTTCTCGCCCTGGGTGCCGTCGCGAAGGGTGGTGTCGTAGAGGGTGACGGGGCGATCGGTGGTGGTCATCGGCGGTGTCCTGTCGTGACGCAGACGGTCGGTGGGATCACGTCGGGGCTGCGGCGGTCGCCCGCGCAGCCTCCCGAATCGCGATCCGATCAACGATCGCCGCGGTCATCGCGGTCGTGCCGACCCGGCGAAGCCCGGCACTCTCATCGCCCGGCGGGACGAGGTCGGCGGTCCGGTACCCGTCGTCGAGGGCGCCGCTGACCGCGGCCTCGATCGCCGCTGCCGCGTCGCCCCGGCCCAGCGACAGCCGAAGGAGCATCGCCGCCGACAGGATCGTCCCGATCGGGTTGGCCAGGTCGCGCCCGGCGATGTCGGGCGCCGAGCCGTGGATCGGCTCGTACAGGCCGAACGTGCCATGGGCTGTCCGCCGCTCACCGAGCGAAGCCGAGGGCAGCATTCCGAGGCTTCCGGCCAGCACCGCCGCCTCGTCCGACAGGATGTCGCCGAAGAGATTCTCGGTCACGATCACGTCGAAGTCGGCCGGCCGGCGGACGAGGAGCATCGCGCACGAGTCGACGAGCTGGTGGTTGAGGCGAACCGCGGGGTGACGCGCGCCGACCTCGTCGGCGACGGTCCGCCAGAGACGCGATGTGGCGAGGACATTGGCCTTGTCGACCGACGTGACGACCCCGCGGCGGGTCGCGGCCAGCTCGAACGCCAGCTCGACGACGCGCCGGATCTCGCGCTCGGCGTAGGGCAGGGTGTCCAGGGCGGTCCGGTTGCCGGGCGCGCCAGCCGGCTCGCGTCGGTCGCCGAAGTAGATCCCGCCCGTCAGCTCGCGGACGATCAGGAGGTTGACGCCCTCGAGCAGCTCGGGTCTCACCGGCGACGACGAGATCAGGGCGGGATGGACGGTTACCGGTCTGAGGTTCGCGTACAGGCCGAGGCCGCCGCGGAGCGCGAAGAGCGCCTGCTCCGGCCGGACGGGGGCGGACGGGTCGGACCACCTCGGCCCGCCGACGGCGCCAAGGAGGATCGCGTCCGCGGCGCCGCACGCTTCGACGTCCTCCGGCCGGACCGCCACCCCATGGGCGTCGATGGCCGCGCCGCCGACGAGGAACTCGCTCGAGTCGACGTCGAACCCGAACGCCTTGCCGGCGGCATCGACCACGGCGCGCGCCGCCGCGACGACGTCTGGCCCTACGCCGTCCCCCGGGATTGTGGCGATCCGGTACGTTGCGACCTCCGTCACGGCAGCTCTTCCGCCGTCCGCCGTCCGATGAACGCGACGTCGACGCCGTTGATCTCGGCCCCGTGGAGCTTGTTCACCGCGACCACGTACCCGTCGAGCGACGCCTCGATGATGTTCGTCGATAACCCGTGGCCGGACACCACCAGCGCCCCGGGACCCTCGTCGGACGAGCGCCGGCAGCGGACCAGCACCTGGCCCTGGGCGTCTTCCCCCGCCGAGACCGCCTTGATCTCCCAGTGAGTGAGCACGGGATGCCAGCCGAGCATGCCGTGAAGCGCCTGGTCGACCGCCGAATAGAGCGCGTCGACGGGGCCGTTGCCCGTGGCCTCGGCCGAGCGATCCTCGCCTTTGACGGTCAGTGTCACGCTGCCGGTGGCATTGCCGCCGTGCGACGAGGTGACGCTCCAGCCGACCAGCTCGACCGAGGCCGGGACCTCCGACGCGCGCTGCTCGACGAGGGCGAGGAGGTCCGCGTCGGTCACTTCCTTCTTGGCGTCGGCGAGGGCAATGGCCTGGCGATAGAGAACGTCGAGCGCCTCACCCTCGACCTCGTGGCCGAGCTCGCGCAGCTTGCCCTGGAGCCCGCGCCGGCCCGACAGCTTGCCGATCGTCAGCTGGCTGCCGGTGAGGCCGACCGACTGCGGGGTCATGATCTCGTAGGTCAGCGGGTTCTTGATCACGCCGTCCTGGTGGATCCCCGACTCGTGGGCAAAGGCGTTGCCGCCGACGACCGCCTTGTTCGGCTGGACGGCGAAGCCCGTCAGGTAGCTGACGAGCCGGGAAGCCGCGGTGATCTGCTCGGTCTGGACGCCGCTGACGAGATCCGGGAACTGGGTCGGGCGGGTCCGGATCCCCATCACGACCTCTTCCAGCGAGGCATTGCCGGCCCGCTCGCCGAGGCCGTTGATCGTGACCTCGACCTGGCGGGCGCCGGCCTGGACCGCGGCGAGAGTGTTGGCGGTCGCGAGACCGAGGTCGTTGTGGCAGTGGACGCTGACCGTCGCGTCGCGGCCGACGAGCTCGACGACTCGGCCCACCAGCGCGCCGAACTCGCTCGGGATCGCGTAGCCGACGGTGTCCGGGATGTTGACGGTGGACGCTCCCGCGGCCACGACGGACTCGTAGACCTGGAGCAGGAAGTCGGTGTCGGTCCGCGAGGCGTCCTCCGCGCTGAACTCGATCTCGGCGTCGGATCCGAGCGCTTCACGGCCGAAGCGGACCCAGCGAACCGCCTCGGCGAGCGCCTCGTCGCGGGAGATCCGGAGCTTGTGCTTCAGGTGGATGTCGCTCGTCGCGATGAAGACGTGGAGATGCGGCCGCTCGGCGATCCGGATCGCCTCGACGGCTCGCTGCGGGTCGCCGTCACGGCAGCGGGCGAGGGCGGCGACCGCGATCCCGCCCTTCGTCTCCTGGGCGATCCGGCGGACGGCCTCGAAGTCGCCCGGCGACGCCGCAGGAAAGCCGGCTTCGATCACGTCGACCTTGAGCCGGGCGAGCTGGCGGGCAACCTCCAGCTTCTCTGCGGCGGTGAGCCCGGCACCGGGCGCCTGCTCGCCATCGCGGAGGGTCGTGTCGAAGATCCGGACCGTATCGGCGGCGACCGCCGAGCCGCTCATCGCGAGGTGCCCGCCGTGGCCGGAGCCGGAGCGGTGCCCGACGCGGCCGAGCCGACAGACCCCTGGGCCTCGCCGGCCTCGACCACGACCGGGTTGAGGAACGCCATCTGGGCCCGGAGGTCCCGCCCGACCTGCTCGATCTGGTGGTTCTTGTCCTGGGCTCGAAGCCGGGCGAACTCCTCGCCGCCGGACTCCTGCTCGGCGATCCAGCGGCTGGCGAACGAGCCGCTCTGGATGTCCGAGAGAACGTCCTTCATCGCGGTCTTCACGCCCTCGGTAATGCGCGGCCCCGACACGTAGTCGCCGTACTCGGCCGTGTCGCTGACGCTGAACCGCATGAAGTTCAGGCCGCCGCGATACATCAGGTCGACGATCAGCTTCAGCTCGTGCATCGTCTCGAAGTAGGCGAGCTCGGGCTGATAACCGGCCTCGACGAGGGTCTCGAAGGCCGCCTTGATCAGCGCCGAGACGCCGCCGCAGAGGAGCGCCTGCTCGCCGAACAGGTCGGTCTCGGTCTCCTCCTTGAAGGTCGTCTCGAGGACGCCGGCCCGGGTCGAGCCGATCCCGCGGGCATAGGCGAGGACACGATCGCGGGCCGTTCCCGAGGCGTCGTTCTCGACGGCGAACAGGGCCGGCACGCCGCCGCCGGCCTCATACACGGAGCGGAGCAGGTGACCGGGGCCCTTCGGGGCGACCATCCCGACGTCGATCGTGTCGGGCGGGGTGATCCGGCCGAACCGGATGTTGAATCCGTGGGCGAACATCAGGAGCTGGCCCGGCCGGAGGTAGGGCTCGATCTCCGCGTCGTAGACCGACTTCTGGAGCGTGTCCGGGACCGCGATCATGATCACGTCGGCGGCCTTGACGGCCTCGGCGACGTCGGCGACCCGGAGGCCGGCCTCCTCGGCCAGGGCGCGGCTCTTCGAGCCGGGTTTGAGCCCGACGACGACGTCTACGCCGGATTCGTGGAGATTCCGGGCGTGGGCGTGGCCCTGCGACCCGTAGCCGATGATCGCGACCGTCTGCCCGGCCAGGGCCGATGGGTCCGCGTCGTTGTCGTAGTACATCTTCGCCGTCATCGCTTGATGGCCTCCTCGATGGACGCTGAGCCGCGCGACATCACGACCGCGCCGGTGCGAACCGTTTCCTTGATCCCGTAGGTGCGGACGAGCGCGAGGAATTGATCGATCTCGGCCTCCGGCCCGGTCACCTCGACGACGACCGACTCGCCCGCGACGTCGACGATCCGGCCTTTCGACAGCTCGACGAGCTTGAGGATCTCGGCCCGGTTGCTGTCGGTGGCGCGGATCTTCACGAGCGCCAACTCCTGGGCGACCACCGCATCGGCGGTGACGTCCTGGACCTTCAGCACGTCGATCAGGCGGTAGAGCTGCTTCGCGGCCTGCTCCACGGCCACATCGTCGCCATGGAGGGTGATCGTCATCCGGCTGACGTCGGGCTGATCGGTCCGGCTGACGGCGAGCGAGTCGATGTTGAAGTTCCGGGCCCGCATCAGCGACGAGACGCGATTGAGGACACCCGGCTTGTCGAGGACGATCGCGATCAGGGTGTGGCGGCGGGTCGCGCCGCCGCCCGGGAGGGCCCGCGGCGGCGGGGCAGCGTGAGCCGGCGGCGGGGCCGGGTCGGGACCGGCCGGCGCCGCGTTGGCGGCAGCCGGCACTCGACCGTTGGAGCTCGGGTCGCCGCTCACTCGTCCGCCCCTCCCCATTTCTCGATGAGGTCCGACAACCCCTTGCCGGCCGGCATCATCGGGAAGACGTTCTGCTCCTCGGCGATCTCGAACCAGACGAGGGCCGGCCCGTCGACCGCCTGGGCGGACCGGATCGCGTCGTCGACCTCGGCCGGCGTCCGCGCCCGGAAGGCGGGGATCCCGTATGCGTCGGCAAGCTTGGCGAAGTCCGGCCCGGGCAGGTGCGCCGAGTGGTAGTTGCCCCCGTAGATGATCTCCTGCCACTGCCGGATCATCCCGAGCTTCTTGTTGTCGAGGAGGGCGATCTTGACCGGGATCTTGTCGGCGGTGAGCGTCATCAGCTCCTGGCTCGTCATCTGGAACCCGCCGTCGCCGGTGATCGCCCAGGTCTCGCGACCCGGGGCGCCAAGAGCTGCGCCCATGGCCGCCGGGACGCTGAACCCCATCGTCCCGAGGCCGCCGGACGAGACATGCGTATTCGGATGGCGGAAGCCGGCGTAGCGGGCCAGCCACATCTGGTTCTGGCCGACGTCGGCGACGTACGTCGCCTCGTGATCGGTCAGCTCGCCGATCCGCTCGATCACGTAGTCGGCCGATAGCAGCCCGTCGCGCCAGGCGCCCGAGCCGTGCCACGACGAGCCCTCCGAGTCGCGCCGCCAGTCGGCGAGCTCGGCGAAGTAATCGGCGCGAGTCGCGGGATCCACGGCCTCGATCATCGGCAGCAGCGCCTGCAGCACCCGCTTCGCGTCGCCGACGATCGGGACCTCGACCGCGACGTTCTTCCCGATCTCGGCGGGGTCGATGTCGACATGGACGATCCGCGCGTAGGGCGCATAGGTCCGGACATTGCCGGTGACCCGGTCGTCAAATCGCATGCCGATCGCAAACAGCAGGTCGGCCGACTGGATCGCCCGGTTGACGTGCTTCCAGCCGTGCATCCCCATGAAGCCGTAGCTCAGTGGGTGCGTCTCGTCGATGGCGCCGATCCCGAGGAGCGTGTGAGCCACGGGAACCTGGGCCTTCTCGGCGAAGGCCAGCAGCTCATCCCAGGCCTCGGCGTGGAGGACGCCGTGGCCGGCGAGGATCACCGGCCGCTTCGCCCGGGCCAGCTCGGCGGCGGCGAGCTTGAGCTGGCGGCCGTTCGCCTCGAGGTTCGGGCGGAACCCGGGCAACCCGGCGATCACCTCATCGTGGGTCGGATGGGGCGCCGACGTCTCCTGTTGGAGGGCGTCCTTCGTGATGTCGACGTGGACCGGACCGGGCCGGCCGGTCCGGGCGATGTGGAACGCCTCTGCCAGGACGCGCGGCAGGTCGTTCGCGTCGCGGACGAGGTAGTTGTGCTTCGTCATCGGCAGGGTGATGCCGTTGATGTCGATCTCCTGGAAGGCGTCCTTGCCGATCAGGGCCGAGGGCACGTTGCCGGTGATCGCGACCATTGGGATCGAATCGAGGAGGGCGGTCCCGATTCCGGTCACGAGGTTGGTGGCGCCCGGCCCGGACGTGCCCATGCAGACGCCGACCTCCCCGGTGACGCGGGCGTAGCCATCGGCCGCGTGCGCGCCGCCCTGTTCATGGCGGACCAGCACGTGGCGGAGCTGGGGGTAGTCACCGAGGACGTCGTAGAGCGGCAGGATCACGCCACCCGGGTAGCTGAAGAACAGGTCGACGCCCTGGAGCAGGAGCGCCTCGCAGACGACGTCCGCGCCGATCCGGGTCCGGTGCCGCGGCCGCGCGTCATCGAGCATCGCCCGGCGTGCGGCCTCGACGGCGGCCGCGTGGGCGGTCCCGTCGGCGGGGACGTGGGTCCGTCGCTCCGCCCTGGTCTCCGTCGGACTCGGCGGTCGAGCCGCCTGCCCCTTCGTCATCGTCATCGATCCCTGCCTGCCCTCTTGACTGCCCTTGACCGGTGATCGGCCGAGCCGGTGAGCCGTCACCGGTCGGTGGATCGTGGATGGCAACAAAAAAGCCCTCGCCACCCGGCGAGGGTCCCTTCGGTTGCAGTGGTTCGGTCGCTCCTAGCGCCTGTTCCTCCGCGTACCTCCGTTCTCCCGCCGGGAGCCGGTAATGAGGAGGCCAAGAAGGCTCTCAAGACCGACGACGAGGGAGCGAAGAAGACCGAGGATCGAACCGTCCGAGAGACCAGTGTCGTTCAGGGGCACCTGGACACGCCGGCCATCCGCGCGAATCGCGACGGCGACGTGGCGTCGATTGCGACCATCGAACAGACCCAAGATTGGTCTCCGGCATCTGCCCGGACGATCCGGGCGGTTCGCGCAGTCTACGAGGCGTTCAGTGATCGTGCAACCTCGGGCCGATGGCGTCGCGGAGCTCCGCCTCGGACCTCGGTGGGCCGGCCGCTGGTCCGCTCTCGCAGATACGCGGCCCTTGGCGTCGCGGAGCTCGGCGTTGGACCTCCGTGGGCCGGCCGCTGGTTCGCTCTCGCAGATTCGCGGCCCTTGGCGTCGCGGAGCTCGGCGTTGGACCTCCGTGGGCCGGCCGCTGGTCCGCTCTCGCAGATTCGCGGCGATTCTGGTTGCCAGACTCTCGTAGCAAGAGACCGCCGGTCGCCCGACGGTCTCTTCCCCACCAATTTGACCCTCGTGGAGGGTGACTCACTTCCAGCGTTGCCCAGCCTCGAGAACCAAGGCGGAGCTGGCCAGAGCGGACAGGACCAGAACAACCCGGAAGGCCTGAGCCTTCAGCATCCGAGTCATCTGATCAAGACCAGCGCAGGCCGGCGCCGAGGGTGAGGGCAAGTGACGCAATGAGCGCCAGTGCCGTGGTGAAGCGCGCCAGGTTCGCCTTCACGATGGACTCCTTTGTCGAGCCGTTCGAACGAGCATCGGTGGATCGGCGGCCGGGCGGTCTTCGGAGAAGATCCCTGGCTTTGCGTCCCCGCCTCACGACGGGTTTGCCCTGGACGATTTGACCGATGGAGGAACGTTCGTCCTCAGGACAGACGATCGGTCCAGATGCACCACGAAGACATGACCCGACAGTCCTGCCCCGCCGATCCGGGAGGGTCAGTGCGTGCCGGCACCGGAAGCGGGCTGCGGCTCGACGCGCGGGCCCGCCTGCGCCGCAAGCTCCCGATCGGGCCGGGCCCGCGTCATCGTCAGGACGATCAGCATCACGACGCCCACGCTGAGCAGGACGTCGCCGACGCTGAAGACGTTGGCGAACGGCACCCACCGCGGCAGGGCAAAGCGATCGGTCAGGAGCTCGAACGCCGGTTGGGCGACAACGGCGCTGTTCGAGTAGATCGTCGGCGCCGACTTGCCGAGCGACGCCAGGGCTCCGGGCGCCGCGGGCATGAATCCGCCGTTGGCGAGGATCGCGGCCATGTTGCTCGCGGCGCCCAGGACGATGAGCGGGATGCCCGGAATCCGGAGGTTGCGTACGACGGCCGCCCCGACCATGAGCGTCGAGACGACGTACAGCAGAGGCCCGGCGGCACCGACGCGTTCCGCGACGGCGTCGGAGAAGAGCACGATCTGGGCCAGGAAGCCGAGCAGGACCAGGGGCGCCCATCGGAACGGGATGGACCCCAGCGCCGACCACCGGCCGCCCAGGATCGAACCGACGAGGAGACCGATCGCGATCGCGTAGAGGATGAACACGGGACCTCCGAGATGGTCGCTCAGCCGGCCGTCGTCGGACGGGTGGACGGCGGGGCACCGAAGGCGGCCAGAGCGTCGCCGGCGCCGGCGTGGGCCGTCGGCTGGACGGGTCGAGCGGTGGCCGATCGCCGGCCGCGCCCGCCGGCTCGCAGCGGCGGCAGGAATCCGGCGGCGATCGACGGACCGTCCCCGGGCCGGGCGAAGTAGTACCCCTGGCCGAACTCGCAGCCGAGCTCCCGCAGCTGGTCGAGCTGACCGGCCTGCTCGATCCCCTCGGCGATGACGCGCAGGTCGAGCGTCCGTCCGAGAGCGACCATCGCCCGAGCGAATGCCCAGTCGTCCGAGCCGCCGTCGGCGCTGCCGATGAACTCCCGGGCGATCTTCAGGATGTCGACCTGGAACCGCCGCAGGTAGCCGAGGGAGGAGTAGCCCGTTCCGAAGTCGTCGATCGCGATCCGGATCCCGAGCTGGCGAACGGCCTCGAGGCGGGTGATCGTCGTCTGGGTGTCGTGGAACATCGCGGTCTCGGTGAGCTCGAGGACGAGGTCCTGTGCGGGGAAGCCGGTCTCGGCCAGGATCGCCTGAAGGTCGTCAACGAAGTCGACCTGCTGAAGTTGCGCGGCGGACAGGTTGACGGACAGGACGAGCCGATCGACGTTCCGATCGCGCCGCCACGCAGCCGCCTCGCGGCAGGAGGCGAGCAGGACCCAGCGGCCCAGGGCCTGGATCGTCCCGTTCTCCTGGGCGAGCGGGATGAACTCGTCCGGCCCGAGGATGCCCCGTGTCGGGTGGCGCCAGCGAACGAGCGCCTCGACCCCGTACAGGCCCGCGTCGGCGAGGCGGACGATCGGCTGGTAGTAGACCAGCAGCTCGCCCCGGCCGACGCTCTTGGACAGCTCTGCGCTGAGCTCGTGCCGTTCCACGAGTGCGGCGTGCATCGTCGGCTCGAACACGGCATACCGATTCTTGCCGTCGGCCTTGGCGATGTACATCGCGACGTCGGCGTTGCGCAGCATCTCGTCGGCCTGGCCGCCGCCGCTGCGAGCCGCCGCCATGCCGATGCTGGCCGAGATCGCGATCTCGTGACCGTCGAGCTGGAACGGCGCCTCGAGGGCCTCGAGGAGACGCCGGCAGGCCGCGACGCTGCGGCCGAGATCGTCGCTGTCCTCGAGGAGCAGGGCGAACTCGTCCCCACCGAGCCGTGCGGCGACATCGCCGCTGCGGACGCAGTTCCGGACTCGGTCGGCGACCGCGACGAGGAGGCGATCCCCTGCCGTGTGGCCGAGCGTGTCGTTCACCACCTTGAAGTCATCGAGATCGATGAACAGGACGACGGGCCCGAGGTCGTGCCCGCCGGCCGCGATCCGGTCGTTCACCTGGTCGAGGAACAGGCTTCGGTTCGCCAGGCCTGTCAGCGGATCGTGGTAGGCCTGGAAACGCAGCTGTTCCTTCAGCCGGGAGAGCTCGGCGAGCGACTGCTCGAGCTGACCGTTCTCGAGGGCCGTCGCGGCGTGATTCGCGAGCGTCTCGAGAAGGCGCAGATCGTCGTCGGAGAAGGCCGTGCCCTCGGTCAGGCGATTGGCGATCAGGAGGGAGCCGATGATCCCCGATTCGCCGCGCAGCGGGGCGACCATCGCCTGGCGATCGCCCGCTCGATCACCCGCTCGGCCCAGCTCCAGTGGCGACGGGCTGAAGAAGAAGGCGTGCGGTTCGGTCCGGATCCGGCGTTCGATCGGGTCGTCGGGAGCGTACGGGGTCGGAACCATCGCCAGCGGCGAGGCGTGCTCGGTCGTCGTGGTCCGCAGCGCGTCCTCGCCGACCCCGCGGGGATGGAGCACCACCTCCGCGCGCTCGGCGCGGAACATCATCCGGGCGTGCTCGAGAAGGGCCACGATCGCGGAATCCAGCTCCGGCGAATGCTGAAGGATCCGTCCCGACTGGTAGAGGAATTCGAGACGCTCACCCTTCTCGCGCTCCGACAGGTAGGCCCGGTAGGCGAGGAACACCGTCACGAGCGGCACGACCAGGAGCCAGAGGAGGCCCGGGTCGAGCCACAGGATCGACACCGCCAGCAGGGCCAGGCTCGTGTTCGCCACCGCGACGAGGCCGCCGAACTGGATCATCTGGGGCAGCTTCTGGAACTGCGGGGCACCGCCGGACAGCGAGATCGCGGTCGCGATCGTGACAGCCGCCAGGACGGTCGTCGTCAACGTCGCGAGGAAGGCGGCGATCCATTCGGTCAGGCTCGGCGTCGAGGTCGGCGTCGCGAGAATGTGGAACACGGCCAGCGCGGCGGTCGCCCCGAGCCCGAAGTTGATCAGGTTGAACGTGAACTTCAGGGGCGTCTGATGGGACGTCGCGAGGGCCACCGCGGAACCGACGAGAACCGCGAGCAGGTAGTCGGTCGGCGACAGCAGGAACAGGCCGATCACGGCCGGAAACTCGCTCAGGGAGAACGAGTGCTGCTCGCGCCGGAAATGGACGTCGACGACCTTCAACTCGGCCAGGCAGAAGCCGGCGGCGATGAGCGGCCACGGGATCTGGAACGGCGCGGCTCCCGACGGATGACGCGCCACGACGCCGATCTCGACGAGGATCGCGACGACCGCCAGACCGATGGTGAAGGCCCAGACCCGCGCAGCCGGAGGCAACGCGATCCGCGAAGCGCGACGACGACGGTCGCCGGCCTCGGGCGGAAGATCGCGATGGATTCTCGCGCGGACCATCGGCCGACGGCCCGGCTCCGACATGGTGCCTCCAGATATTCGCCCCGTTTCCTGTGTTGTACGGGTGTGCCGGTGCACCGATCGTGGTTCCGTAGTCCTGCCCGCCACCGGACCATCGGCGCGACCAATCTACGGTCGGCCCGGCTTCCGCATCGAGGCCGCGAGGGCGACCGCGACGCCGGCTCCGATCAGGACGTCACCGACGCTGAAGATGTTCGCGAACGGCAGCCACGCCGGCGTCGCGAAGAGGTCGGTCAGAGGTTCCAGGACCGGATGGGCCGGCGCGACGCTGTTGGTGTGCGGGCCGATCTCCCCGCCGAGGGCGGCGAGGGCCGTCGGGCTCGCCGGCATCGCCCCGCCGTTGGCGATGATCGCGGCCAGGTTCGCCGCGGCCCCGACGACGATGATCGGCACGCCGGCCAACCGCATGTTGGCGAGGACGACCGCCAGGACGACCGCGGTCGACACGACGTAGATCGCCCGGCCGGTCTCGGTCGGCAGACCATCCGACAGCGGCGAGAAGAGGACGACCTGGATGGCCAGCGCGATGACCGCCAGTGGGGCGAACCGGAAGCGGACGTCGGCAAGGCCTTGGAGTCGACCGCCGAGGAGCCAGCCGGCGGCGAGTCCGAGCGGGATCGCGTAGAGGATGAACACGCTGCGAAGTATCGGCCCCCGGTCGCTGTCGGCGGCGCGATCTCGTCTCTGTAGGTCACCTGATACCCTCAGCGATCCATCCGCGACCGCAGGAGCCAGGCGTCATCTCGTGAGCGCAGCACAGCCGAAAACGATCGTCGAGAAGATCTGGGACGACCATGTCGTCGGCGAGGACGAGGGCGCGCCGGCGATTCTCGCGGTCGATCTGCACCTCGTCCACGAGGTGACGTCACCCCAGGCATTCAGCGGCCTGCGCGCGCGAGGCCTCACGGTCCGGCACCCGGAGCGGACGGTCGCCACGGCCGATCATTCGGTGCCGACGCATTCGCGGAGCCTGCCGATCGTCGATCAGCTCGCCGCGGCACAGGTCGACCAGCTGACCCGGAACTGCGCCGAGTTCGGCATCCCGCTGCACGGCATCGGCGACCCGGGCCAGGGGATCGTCCACGTCATCGGCCCGCAGCTCGGACTGACGCAGCCGGGGATGACGATCGTCTGCGGCGATTCCCACACCGCCACGCACGGTGCGTTCGGCGCCCTGGCGTTCGGGATCGGGACGAGCGAGGTCGAGATGGTCCTCGCGACACAGACCCTCCTCCAGCGCCGTCCGAAGACATACGAGGTCCGCGTCGACGGCCGCCTCCAGCCCGGCGTCAGCAGCAAGGACATCATCCTCGCCCTGATCGCCCGGATCGGGATCGGCGGCGGAACCGGCCACGTCTTCGAATACACGGGCGACGCGATCCGGGCCCTGACGATGGAACAGCGGATGACGATCTGCAACATGTCGATCGAGGGCGGGGCGAAGGCCGGGCTCATCGCGCCCGACGACACCACGTTCGAGTTCGTCGCCGGCCGGGCGCACGCGCCGCAGGGCCCCGCCTGGGACGCCGCGGTCGAGAGCTGGCGGATGCTTCCGAGCGACGACGGGGCGGCGTACGACAAGTCGATCGCGATCGACGCCTCGACGCTCGAGCCGATGGTCACTTATGGCACGAACCCCGGGATGGGGATCCCGATCACGTCGCGGGTGCCGTCGCCGGACGACCTGGCCGACGGATCAGCCCGCCGGGCGCTCGAGCGGGCGCTCGAATACATGGACCTGACACCCGGCCAGGCGATCCTCGGCCAGAAGGTCGACGTGGTCTTCGTCGGGTCGTGCACGAACGGCCGGATCAGCGACCTCCGTCTCGCGGCCGAGGTCCTGCGCGACCGCCGGGTCGCCGACGGCGTCCGAATGCTGATCGTGCCCGGCTCCGACGAGGTCAAGCGCGAGGCCGAGGGGGAAGGCCTCCACGACGTGTTCCGCGCCGCCGGCGCCGAGTGGCGCGAGGCCGGCTGCTCGATGTGCATCGCGATGAACGGCGACCAGCTGTCGCCCGGTGAGTACGCGATCAGCACCTCCAACCGCAACTTCGAGGGTCGCCAGGGCAAGGGCGGGCGGACGTTCCTCGCCTCGCCGCTGACCGCGGCCGCATCCGCGATCCGCGGCGCGGTCACCGACCCGCGGACCCTGCCCGGCATCGAGTCGTTGGCCGCGGTCGGAGGCCGCTGACGATGGTGGCGAAGTTCGGGACGTTCACCAGCGCGGTCATCCCGCTGCCGGCCGAGAACGTCGACACCGATCAGATCGTGCCCGCGCGCTACCTCAAGGTGACCGACAAGGAAGGGCTGCGTGAGGCCCTCTTCCGCGACTGGCGGTACGACGAGGACGGCGGGCTCAAGGAGCCGTTGTTCGTGATGGATCGAGTCGCGATGCTCGATCGCCAGATCCTGCTCGTCGGCGACAACTTCGGAACGGGCTCGTCACGGGAGCACGCGCCCTGGGCCCTCACCGCCTGGGGGATCCGGGCGATCCTGTCGACCTCGTTCGCCGATATCTTCCGCAACAACGCCCTGAAGAACGGCCTCCTGCCGATCGTCGTCGAGGCGGAGAAGCACCGCCAGCTGTTCGAGCTGATCGCGGCCGACCCGTTGGCGCGGCTGACGGTCGACCTCGAGGCGCAGGTCGTCCACCTGCCGGGCGACGAGGACCTCCCGTTCGAGGTCGACCCGTTCGCCCGCCTCATGCTGCTCGCCGGAACCGACGAGATGGGCTACCTCATCGGGAAGCTTCCGGCCATCGAGGCGTGGGAGCGCGTCCACCCGGCCCGGATCGATACCCGAGCCAGCGCCGCCTGAGGCGTCAGGGGGCGGGCCATTGCGCGCCTCCGCGAGGAGTGGCGGCTCGATCCGCCACCCGGGAACCAGACGCCCGCGGCCGTCGTCTCCGGGCCATGTCGAACCGAGGGCATGCCCGCAGATCGATGCTCGTCTTGGCCGTGGCGGCCGCCATCGGGCTCTCCGCCTGCGCGGGCGGCGGCTCCGCCGCTGAAGCACCTCGCGACTCCGGCTCGCCGACGTCTCCGCGCGCCGGTCCTGGCGGGTCGGGCGATCCCGGGTCGGGCGATCCCGGGTCTGGCGGCCGCGGCTCAACGGGCGGCGGCTCAACGGGCGGCGGCAGCACGGTCGGTGACCCAGGCACGGGTGTCGGCGTCGCGCCACCGTTGAACCCGAGACCGATCGACCCCACGGCCGGCCAGGCGAAGCTCGTCATGCCGCTTCCGGGCCGCGCCAATCCGCATCCGGTTGTCCCCGTTGCACTCCAGACCTCCGTCGACGGGCGGCACGTCCTCGTCAAGGTCAGCTGGTACGGCGGCGTGGAACCCTGCTCGGTTCTCGATTCGGTCAGGATCGAGCGATCCGGGGCCGAGATCGCGATCACACCCGTCGAGGGCTCGAGCGATCCGACCGCCATCTGCATCGAGATCGCCATGCTCAAGGCGACGATCGTCGACCTCGGTGAGCTCGGGCCCGGGACCTACCGGATCTCGTCGCCCGGCAGCGACGTCCCGCCGGTCGTCGTCACCCTCGACTGACCGGAAGCCCGCCGAGGCGCCCGCCCGACGCCTGCCCGACGGATGACCCTGGGCCATACTTCGTGGCGGTGAACCTCTTCGACGTCGTCGTCATCGTCCTCATCGTTGCCGCGGTACTGATCGGATTCAAATCGGGGGCGCTGCCCCAGCTCGGAGGCCTCGTCGGAGCGTTCGGCGGTGGTGCCCTGGCGATCGCCGGGCTGCCCTGGATCGAGCGGCCCCTCGAAGGCGTCCAGCCGGAGCTCCGGGCGATCGTCGTCCTCGCGGGAATCCTGTTCCTCGTCGGCATCGGCGAGGCGATCGGCGCGGCGATCGGGCGGGTTGCGGCGACCCGTCTGCGCGGCGGCGTTCTCGATCGCGTGGACCGGATCCTCGGCGGCTTCGTCGGGGCGGCCCAGGCGCTCCTCGTCGTCTGGCTGATCGGCGGCCTGGTCGCCGCCGGTCCGATGCGGAACCTCGCGGTCCAGGCCCAGACCTCGTTCGTCGTGCGCGGCCTGACCGGCGTGCTCCCGGCCCCGACCGAGATCGCCGCCGAGCTCGCCCGGCTCCTCGACGACACCGGGATCCCCGACCTGTTCGTCGGCCTCGACCCGCTGCCCGCACCGGATGTCCAGCGGCCGACGGACCCGGCCGCCCAGGCGATGGCCGCACAGGCAATCCAGAGCGTCGTCCGCGTGTCCGCGAGGACATGCACGTTCCAGTCGAGCGGGACGGGCTTCGCCGTCGGTCGTGGCTACGTGGTGACCAACGCCCACGTCGTCGCCGGCGCCGGGGCGATTCGTGTCCAGCCGACCGACGGGGGGCCCGTCGACGCGATCGTCGTCCTCGACAATCCGCAGCTCGACGTCGCTCTTCTCTGGGCCCGGGACCTCGCCATTGTTCCACTCCGGTTCGCGGCCGCCGACCCGGATCGGGGCGCCGTCGGGGCGACCCTGGGCTTCCCGCATGGGGGCGGGCTGCTGATCGAGCCGGCCGCGGTCGCGGGGGCCTACGACGCGACGGGCCGAGACATCTACGGGGCGACGCGGGTCACCCGGCGAATCCTCGAGCTGCGGGCCATCGTCGAGCAGGGCGACAGCGGCGGCCCGCTCATCCTGGCCGACGGGACCGTCGGCGGCGTGGTGTTCGCCGAGGCCCGTACGGACGAGAACGTCGGGTATGCCCTCACGCCGACATCGGTCGCGACGGCGATCCAGCCGTACATCGGGCGGACGGGAGCGGTCGACACGGGCGACTGCATCCACTGAGCGGCGTTCCCCGCGAGGCGGCGGGTTCCCCCCGGACGTGGGCAAAGTCTCACGGGTGGAGCGCTCGGCACGTCCGCCGTGACATGGGGCCCGCCTCGCGGCCCCGTGTCGATCGTGGGCAGCTGATGGTCGCTGAGATCGAGAACGAACACGGTCGCGCATCGTGCCCAAGGCTCCGCGGGCGGGAATCTAGCCGTGTCGCGCGGTCGCGTGCGGCCGGGCGCGCACGGAAACCACGCGGCGCGGGCCCGACCCGTAGGATCGGCGGATGACAGATCCGATCCACGACGCCGCCGGGCCGACCGCAGCCGAGCCGGATCACCCCGCGGCCGGTCCCGCCGCGCACGTCCTTGCCTCCCTCGCCGCCGAGGCGTGGGACAGCCAGATGGCCGCCCACCCGGTCTACGCGACTGCCCTCGGCGACCGCCGCTTCGACGACCGCCTTCGGGCGAATGGACCGGGCGCCCTGGACGACGACCGCGCGCGGCTCACTGGCCTGCTCGCCCGGGCGACGGCGATCGATCCGACCGGCCTCGCCGACGAGGACCGCGTCACCCACTCGACGCTGGTCGATTTCCTCGGGTACGAGCTGGAGTTCGTCGCGGCCGGGCTCGACGCCTGGTCGGTCGATCCGCTCGAGGGACCGCAGGTCGCCTACCTCAACGTCCCGTCCTTCCAGCCGGTCCGCTCGATCGACGAGGGCGCGGCGCTGGTCGCGCGCTGGGCCGAGATCGGGCCGTGGATCGACCGCCTGACGGGCACGACACGCGACGCCCTTGGCCGCGGGATCGCGGCGCCGCACACCCTGGTCCGGGCCGTCGTCGCGGAGCTCGACGACCTGCTCGCCCGGCCGGACGCGGATTGGCCCCTCGTGCAGCCGGCCGACGACGTCCCCGCAGAATGGCCCGCGGCCACACGCGCGCGCCACGCCGCGGCCGTGAGGGCGGCCGTGGCAGATGGGATTCGGCCGGCGTTGGCTCGCTATCGGGCGTTCCTCGCCGATGAGCTCGGGCCGGTCGCACGGGGAGACGACCAGCCCGGCCTGTCTCACGTGCCCGGCGGCCCGGAGGCATACGCCCGGCTGGTCCGGGCTCACACGACGCTCGAGCTCACGCCCGCGGACATCCACCGGATCGGGCTCGAGGAAACCGAGCGAATCGACGCGGAGTTCCGGGAGCTCGGCGGCCAGCTCCTCGGGACGACCGACCGGCCGACCATCCTCGGCAGGCTGCGATCGGACCCGGCGCTCCATTTCACGACCCCGGCCGAGGTGTTCGACGTTGCGGAGGCCTCGCTCGCACGGGCGAACGCGGCGATCCCGGCGTGGTTCGGCCGCCTGCCGAAGACGCCGTGCGTCGTGGTCGAGATGGGGGCCCACGAGGCGAAGTACTCGACGATCGCCTACTACCGCGAGCCCGCGGCGGACGGCAGCCGCCCCGGCAGCTACTACATCAACACGACGGAGCCCGAGACTCGGCCACGCTACGAGGCCGAGACGCTGGCCTTCCACGAGGCCGTCCCGGGCCACCATCTCCAGATCGCGATCGCCCAGGAGCTCGATGGGCTGCCGGCCTTCCGTCGCCTTGCCGGGCCGACGGCGTACGTCGAGGGCTGGGGCCTCTACAGCGAGCGGCTGTCGGTCGAGATGGGGCTCCTGTCGGGCCACCTGGATCGGTTCGGCGTCGCCTCGTTCGACGCCTGGCGGGCGTGTCGGCTGGTCGTCGATACCGGGCTCCACGCCTTCGGCTGGAGCCGCGATCGGGCGATCGGCTTCATGGTCGAGCATACGGCGCTGGCCGAGAACAACATCGCCAACGAGGTCGACCGCTATCTCGCGTGGCCCGGGCAGGCGCTCGCCTACAAGCTCGGCCAGCGCGAGATCCTGCAGCTTCGCGACGAGGCCCGGGCGGCGCTCGGTGCCGCCTTCGACATCCGGGCGTTCCACGACGTCGTCCTCGGCCAGGGCGCCGTCGGGCTGTCGACCCTGCGCAGTGTCGTGAACGCCTGGATCCGGGCCGGCTGAGCGATGTCCGGGGGAGCGCTGACGACGGCCCCGCCCGTCGATCCACCTGCGGGCTTCAGAGCCGTCCTTGGCAACCCCGGCCTGCGACGGATCGAGATCGCCTGGGCCCTCGGGATCGCCGGCGACGCCGCGTTTACCGTCGCCCTGCTCGTAGCTGCATTCGCGATCGGCGGCCCGCTCGCAATCGGGATCTTGACCTTCGTGCGGATGGCACCGTCCGTGATCGGCGCGCCGCTCGCGGGGCTGTTGGCCGGCCGCCGCCCGCCGGCGGAGCTCCTGCTCCTGGTCCACGGCGTACGCGCCCTCGGAGCCATCGGGGTGGTGCTGATCCTCGCGAGCGGCGGCCCGGTGCTGGTCGGCCTGGTCGGGGCGACGGTCGCCGCCTCAGCTGGTGCGTTCGTCCGGCCGCTCCAGGTCGCAGCCACCCCGGCCTTTGCCCTCACCCCCGACGAGCTCGTCGCGGCGAATGGCGCGACCAGCACGGGTGAGGGCATCGGGTCGTTCGTGGGACCGCTCGCCGGCGGCCTGCTGATCCTTGCGGGCGGCCCGCCGGCCGCGGCGGTCGCCGCCACGCTCCTGTTCGTCGCCGCGACCGTTGTCCTCGCCCGCCTCGTCCCGTCCGCCGACGACCTGGCACGCCGCATGGCGGATCGATCGGCTGCCGGGGACGTGCCGTTGTCGATCCGGCTCGTCGGGCGGGAGCTCACCTCCGGGATCCGGGTTCTGGCCCGCCGCCCGGGACCGGCGATCATCGTGCTCGGTTTCGCGGGCCAGGTGTTCGTGCGCGGCCTGATGACGACCTTGACCGTCGTCGCGGCGATTCGGGTCCTCGGGCTCGGCGAGCCGGGTGTCGGGACGCTCGGCGCCGCGTACGGGCTCGGCACGCTCGCCGGCGCGATCCTGTCGGTCCGGCTGGCGGGTCGGGCGCGGCTGGCTCCGAGCTTCGCGGTCAGCCTCTCGTTGTGGGGCCTGCCGCTCGCGGTCATGGCGGCCGTCCCGATCCCGGCGGTCGCGATCGCCGCCCTGGCCGTCTCCGGGATCGCCAACGCGACGCTCGACGTTGCGGGGTTCACCCTCCTCCAACGGTGCGTCTCGGGCGGCGAGCGGATGCCGGTCTTCGGCTTCCTCGAGTCGATTGCCGGGATCGGGATCGGGATCGGCGGCGCGGTCGCGCCACTGCTCGTGGAGACCCTCGGCGATCGCGGAGCGCTCGCGGTCTCGGGCGCGATCCTGCCGGTCCTCGCGGTCGCGTCATGGCCGCGGTTGCGCGCGGTCGACGCCGACGTGATCCTGCCGGAACGTGAGCTCGAGCTGTTGCGCGGCATCCCGCTCTTCGCTCGGCTGCCACTGACCGCCCTCGAGCGGCTCGCCGAGGCGATGCGCCCGACGCCGGTGGCGGCGGGCACGCTGCTCGTCCGTGAAGGCGAGCCCGGCAACGCGTACTACGTGGTCGCTTCGGGCAGGTTCGAGGTCAGGCACGGGAAGCGGGTCCTCCTCGAGGCCGGACCCGGCGAAGGCATCGGCGAGATCGCGCTCCTGCGGGCCGTGCCGCGGACCGCGACCGTGGAGGCCCTCGAGGACAGCCTCGTCTACAGCCTCGACTCAGGGACGTTTCTGGCCGCGGTCGCCGGGCCGACGAGTGCGGCGGCGGCGGCCGCGGTCGTGGACGAGCGGCTCGCCCGATCCGCCATCGGCTGATCGAGCGGCCGGCCGCCGACGACCGTCGGATCCCTACGCGGCGTACACGTCATGCGGCGAGACGGCGTCCGGGTCGCCAATCTCGATCGGGTTGTTCGCCGGGTCGCTGCTCCATTCGAACCAGCCGCCGTCGTACACCGCGATCCGCTCCCAGCCCTGGAGATACGCGTAGAACCAGGTCTCGCTGGCACGCCAGCCGGTCCCGCAATAGAAGGCCACCCACTTGTCCGGGGTGATGCCCGCCTCCTGCCAGTTGGCGGCGATCTCGGGGTAGGCCCGCATCGTGTTGTCGACGTTGCGGTAGTGCTGCATGTGGTAGGCGTCCGAACCGCAGTTGCCCCATACGTCGCCGGCAATCCGGCCGGCCGGCCCGATGTAGTTGTAGCCGCTGACCCGACCGATGTGCTCCTTCCAGGTCCGGACGCTCACCAGCGCCGCGCCTTTCTGGTCGGCGAGGATCTGCTTGGCCTCCTCGATATCGACGATCAGGTCGGGCCGGAGTGGGATCTCGACCCCGAACGCGGCGACCGGCAGCGGTTCGCGGAGCGTCGTCTCGACCGGGTAGCCCGCGCGGACCCACCAGTCGTAGCCGCCGTCGAGGAGGCGGACGTCCTCGACGCCGGCATAGCGCAGGATCATCAGCGCCCGCGTGGCCGCGATCTGGCCGGCTCGCCGGCCCGGCCACTTCTCGTTTGCCTCGCCGACGGTGTCGCGACCGTACACAACGACCGTCGTGTCATGGGTGATCCCGAGACCGCGAAGGGCCGCCTCGAGCTCGGCGGGCGTGCGCCGGTTCCAGTCGATCGGGTTCTCGAGCCAATTCGTGTCGAGGTACAGGGCACCGGGGATGTGGCCCTCCTCGTATTCCTCCGGTACCCCGAAGTTCACGTGAAAGAGGAGGAATCGCCCGGTCGGGGCCGATTCGGGCCGACCCCCAGCGAGGATCTGGCCGAGCCAATCGATGTGGACGAGCCGGTCGTGGCGCGCCAGGCGCTCGATCGGCAGGTCCGGATCGGCCGCCCAGGCCGACTGGCCACCGACGAGAACGCGGACGTCGGCGACCCCAAGCTCGGCAAGGGCCGCGACGAGCCGGTTCGCGTCGTCGAGGTTGCGGTCGTGACCGTAGACGACGACCTCATGATCGGCGTCGATCTTCTTGCCGGCGAGCAACCGCTCGATCTCGGGTCGGTCGACGCTGTCAAGCCATGCAGCGGGGAACGAGACGGCGCCCGGGATGTGACCGCCGCGGGACTCCCCGCCGAGGCGCCAGCCGTTGTACGCGTTGAGCGACCTGACGTCGACGATCGTCAGGCGCGGGTCGTCGAGGCGGGCCCGCAGGTCGGCGGGTTCGATGGTCGGAGACGTGGGCCGCGTCGCGGCGTCGTGGGTCATTCGGAAGATCCTCGGGCTCGATGCAATGGGATGAACAACAAGAGACCCCTGCGACATCTGCAGGGGTCCGGGGGAACCTCGGGCGTGCGCCCTGTCAGCGGCACGCCTG
>Ga0207646_10001102_pt1 | contig 34408 bp, 27 predicted proteins | sample KBSK5502metaG_FD_184343 | JGI IMG/M metagenome (GOLD analysis project Ga0207646, IMG submission 184343) | Corn, switchgrass and miscanthus rhizosphere microbial communities from Kellogg Biological Station, Michigan, USA - KBS K5-50-2 metaG... | ecosystem: Host-associated > Plants > Roots >... | reverse complement strand
CGGCGACGCGGTCGTCGACCTGGTCGTGGGCGAAGAGCTCTATCGGCGCTTCCCTGACGCGACCGAGGGCGAGCTCACCGCCCTTCGCGCGGCCCTCGTGTCATCCGCGGCGCTCGCGGAGATCGGCCGGCAGCTCGGACTGCCGGAGCAAGCGCGTCTCGGTCGCGGCGAAGAGGAGACCGGCGGTCGCGGACGCGCCGGGCTCTCTGCGAGCCTCTACGAATCGGTGGTCGGCGCGTGCTACATCGAGGGCGGGCTCGACGCGGCGAGCGCGCTCGTCCAGCGAACGATGGGTGACGCCATTGCCGCGACGCTCGCCGCGCCGCGCAAATCGCCGAAGACCCTGTTGCAGGAGTGGGCGCAGGCCGCGCATCACCCACTGCCGCTGTATCGCACGTTGGATGTCAGCGGGCCGGAGCATCGGCGCGGGTTCGTCGTCGAGGTCGAGGTCGCAGGAAATGTCGCGCAGGGTACCGGTGCTTCGAAGCGCGCCGCGGAAGAGGCCGCGGCGGCGAAGCTCATGGAGCTCGTGACGCAGTGAGCGACGAGCTGAAGGTCATCGAGGGTGGCACATCTGCACCAAACGCGGTCCTGAAGACGCTCACTGTCACAGGCTTTAAGTCGTTCGTTCACCAGACCCACCTGGAATTCGCGCCCGGAATCACGGCGATCATCGGGCCGAACGGTTCTGGCAAATGCGGGAGGTTTTTTTCGGGGGTCGCTTTGGCGGACGGGTCCGAGGAGTGGCTCGGACGCCTCGTCGAAGATGCCCTTCGCGTCGGCGACGTGGAGACACTCGACGACGGCGCAGTTACCCGCACGAACCTTAGCGACCTTCACATACTGAGTCTCGACCCCGCATCCTTGTTACTCCGACCCCGCCGGGTTTCGGCGTTCGTTCGTCGCACACCGCCGCGGAAAATGGTTCGGATCAAATCGCGTCGCGGCGAAACGGTGACCGTGACTCCCTATCACCCTGTGTTCACAGTCACGGGGACGACGATCCGAAGTCTTAGGGCCGATGAGCTGGCCCAGGGCGCCCCCGTGCTCCTGGCCTCGTCGGACTTGCTGGTCGACGAGATCGACCAAGTCGACTTCGTGTCGCCCGAGGACGACTGGGTTTACGACCTCTGCATTGATGAGACCCATAACTTCGTCGCGGACGGTTTTGTTGTCCACAACTCCAACGTGGCCGATGCCGTGCGTTGGGCACTCGGCGAGAACAACGCGCGTGTCCTCCGCGCGAAACGCAACGAGGAGCTCATCTTCGGCGGAAGCGAAACACGCAAGGCACTGAGTCACGCCGAAGCGTTGCTGCAGCTCGACAACTCGTCGCGACGGCTGCCGATCGACTTCACCGAGATCGAGGTCGGCCGGCGCCTCTTCCGCAACGGCGAGGCCGAATATCTCGTGAACCGATCGCGCGTCCGTCTGCGCGATCTTCAAGATCTGCTCGCGGGCGCGAACCTCGCAGATAACCCCTTTGTCGTCATCGGCCAGGGCCTCGTCGATCAGATCCTCGCGCTTCGTCCATCCGATCGGCGCACCGTCATTGAGGAAGCCGCTGGCACAAGACGATTGCAGCTGCGGCGCGAGGAAGCGCTGAACCGCCTGAAGTCTGCTGAGACCGAGATGGTCCGCGTCAACGACATCCTTCGCGAGATCGGGCCGCGCGTCGAAGCGCTCCGCGATCAGGCCGCGAAGTGGAACGAATATGAGACGATCCGCAATGAGCTCCGCCGTCGCGCCCTGCGCTGGTACAAGGCGTCGTTCGGCACGACGGCCGATCAGCGAGCGGATCTTGCGACGAAGATCACGGGCGTCGACAAGGAGATCGACCGCCTCAGCGACTACGTGGTAGAGGGCGAGTCGACCACCGCGGGTACGGACGAAGACCTCCGCGCCGCGCGACAGGAGGAGGAGCGTCGCCGCATCGCTTCGGCCGACGCGGCATCGACGGAAGCGTCGGCACGCGAGCGCGTTGCCGGGCTCGAAGCGAGCCTCGATGCCATCGCGGCGGAGCGCGAGCGCACCGGCGCCGCTCTCGCCGCGCTCCCCGTTGAGCTCGCCAGCCTGCGCGAGCGCCGCACGCGCGTCGACGAAGAAGCCACCGCCGCGGCGCGCAGCGCCCGGGAGTCGGCCGACAGCGCGCGGACAGCGGAGGAGGAGGCGTCAAGAACGCGCGTGGCCCTCGCCGAAGCGCGAGCCGCACGCGTGGAGACGGAGCGCGCACATCTCATCAAGGAGAGCGACGAGCTGCGCCTCGGTGACGAGGGGCGCTCCCTCCTTGCGCGCGATGAAGAGCTCGCGGCCAGCGCCGCGAGGCTCGCCAAGGAACGGGGCGAACGTGAGCATGAGCGAAGCCGCATCGCCGCGGAGCTCGCGCGCGCGCGGGAGAAGGTCGCCGAAGGGGCACGCGCGACCGAGAACGCGGCCGAGCGGGCTGGCGCCGCGCGGAATGACCTGCAGCGGATCGACGGCGATCTCGCGCTCGTCCGTGGGCAGACCGCCGCGCTACGCGAGGCCGTCGATCGCGCGGACGCCGAGCTGGCGGCTCGCGAGGACGCGCAGGACCTGCCTCCGCTGCCGAAGGGCTTCGCGTGGCTGCACGAACGCATCGCGTCACCCGATGCGGTTCGCGCGGCGCTCGGCAGTGCGGTCGCGATCACGGATGGCAGCACCTCGGGCGATGCCCACACACCCAAGGGTTGCCGGCGCATCGCTGACGGCGTCGCGATCTTCGTCGCGCCGGACGACGCGACCGCGCTCGCCGCGGCGACGACGTTACGGGCTGGCGCGGTCATCGCGCCAAGCGGTCTGCTCGTCTTGCCGGGCCTCGCTCGCATCGCCGACCCGCGACGGCGCGCCGAACGCGACGCGACCGTACAGCTCGCGGGGATGGCCGCGCGCCTTCACGAGGAGCTCATGACGGCCGAGCGGGCGCAACGCGACGTTCTGGCGCAGCGCGCCGACGCCGAGCGGCGTCGCGAGGACGCTGACAAGCGGCTCGTCGCGGCGCAAGGCATGCGCGGCGAAGCCGAGGTCGCCGCGGACCGGCTCGCGACCAGCGAAGCGGACGTCCGCGATCTCGTTCGCGCGCAGGAGGCGAGCGCAGCGGCGATCGAACGTGAACGCGCCGAGCTTCTGGGTCGTCGCGACAAGCTTGGGCGCGACAGCGAGGTGGCGGCGACGGCGCGGAACACCGCGGCGGATGTCTTCGCGGCGTCGGAGCGCGGGGAGCAGGTTGCGGTCGATGCGCACAACGCCGCGTCGAAGCGCGCCGAGGAAGCGCGGCTTCAGTCTGCGACGATGGAGGAGCGCCGGAGCGCGTCGGTCCGCGTGCGCGACGCGCTCAGCGAGCAGGTCAGCGCGACGGAGCGGCGCGTCGCGGATGAAGAGGAGCGTCTCCGCGCGCTCGTCGCGCAGGAGCGGGACTCTCGTGTGCGGCTCGAGGCGGCGCAGCAGGATCTCGGGCGCGCCACGGCGGACGCGAAGGAGGCGGCGCGTTCGGCGGAGCTGGCCCGGGAGCGCGCCCTCGCCGCGGAAGGCTCGCGCCGGGAGTCGGAGCAGCGACTCGCCAAAGCGCGCGAGCGACTCGCGGAGCTTCGGGGCGAGCGCGGCAAGCTCGCGGTCGAGGAAGAGCGCGCGTCGGGGGCATTGCGGCTGCTCGAAGAGCAGGTTCGTGCCGAGCTTGGCCTGCCCGAGGACGAGCCTCTTCCCGACCCGGCGAGCATCGCGCTCGATGAAGAGCCCGATGAAAAGGAGAAGACGAGCACGGTCGCAGCCCTTCAGCGTCTGCGGCGCCGGCTCATCGCTCTCGAGCCGGTGAACCCGCTAGCCGCGACCGAGCTCGCAGAGATCGGCCAGCGCCACGAGTTCCTTTCGACGCAGAAGGCCGACCTCGAGCGCGCGATGACCGACTTGCGCTCGCTCGCCGCCGACCTCGCGACGACGATCGCCGAGCAGTTCAGCGCGACGCTTCAGGCGGTCGACCGCGAATTCGGCGTCTTCTTCCAGCGCCTTTTCAACGGCGGACAGGCCTCGCTCCGTACGAGCGAGGATCCCGAGGAGCCGGGCATCGACATCTACGCGCGCCCACCCGGCAAGCGCATCGGCAGCCTCGCGCAGCTCTCGGGTGGCGAGCGCGCGCTCACGGCGACCGCATTGTTGCTCGCGATCCTGCGTGTGCGGCCCGCGCCGTTCTGCGTGCTCGACGAAGTCGACGCCGCGCTCGACGAACGAAACGTCGGTCGCTTCACGCAGGCGCTCCGCGAGCTCACCGACCGCACGCAGTTCGTCGTCATCACGCACAACCGCGCGACGATTGAGGCCGCCGACATGCTCTACGGCGTGTCGATGGACGACGCCGGTGTGTCGAAGGTGATCTCGCTGAAGCTCGCGGATCTCGACGCGGAGCGCGAACGAGCAGGCTGACCCGGTAGCCTGCGAGCGGTGAGCATCGAGCAAGGACTGGCGAAGACGCGCGGCGGTTTCTTTGCGCGCCTTTTCGGCCGCGGAGAGCCCTCGCTCACCGCGGAGTGGCTCGACTCGCTCGAGGAAGCTCTCCTTCGCGCGGATCTTTCCGTGTCGCTCGTCGATCCGCTGATGGCCCAGCTGCGCGATCTGTTTGCGAGCGGCGAGCTGAAAACGGTGCCGACGAGCTTCGCCGCGGTCCGCGAGACGCTCGTCGCCGCGCTCGCTGGCGATGCCAGGCTGCGCGGCGAAGGCAAGAAGCCCCGAGTGATCCTCGTCGTAGGCGTCAACGGCAGCGGAAAGACGACGACCGCGGCGAAGCTCGCGAAGCGACTGAAGGATTCGGGCGAACGTCCCCTTCTTGCAGCGGCCGACACCTTCCGCGCCGCGGCGATCGAACAGCTGGAGCGCTGGGCCGAGCGCGTCGGCGTTCCGATCGTTTCAGGAAAGCCGGATGGCGATCCCGCGGCCGTCGTGTTCGACGCGGTGAATGCCGCGGTCGCTCGCGGGAACACGACCGTCATCGCCGACACCGCGGGGCGACTGCATACGAAGGGCTACCTCATGGACGAGCTCGGAAAGATCGTGAAGGTGACCGGCCGCGCCCGCGACGGCGCCCCCGATGAGGTCCTGCTCGTCCTCGATGGCACCGCCGGCCAGAACGCGATCCAGCAGGCGCGTCAGTTCACTTCGACTGCTGCCGTCACCGGTCTCGTCGTGACGAAGCTCGACGGTACCGCGAAGGGAGGCGCGGTCTTCGCGATCGCGCAGGAGCTCAAGCTCCCGGTCAAGCTCCTCGGAGTGGGTGAGAAGCCCGACGACCTCGTGCCGATGGATCCGACCGCGTTCGTGAACGCTCTTCTGTCCCCCGCCTCCTGAGCCAGGACGCCCTCGAGTCGCTCGGCGTCGAGATCGTGCAGGGATATCTCTATGGCCTTGAGGTCACACCAGCCGAGCTCCGCACGCTCATGAGGAGGCCAGGCGGCTCGAGGGCCTAGACGGTCTCGGCGACGAAGAGTTGATTCTTGCCTGAGCGCTTGACCGAAAGGAGCGCGCGGTCGGCGGTGCGCACCAGCTCGTCGAGGTCGGCGCCGCCCTCGGTGGAGAGCGCCAGGCCGACCGATGCCGTGACCGTCGAGCCGGAGGCCGCGGTCACGCCCGCGACGACCGCGCGGATCCGCTCCATGATCGGAAGCGCGCTCTCGACGGGGCAGTCCGCCAGAAAGACCACAAATTCGTCGCCGCCGTAGCGCGAGGCGAGGTCCTGCGCGCGGAGGTTCGCGCGGATTGCGGCGGCGACCAGGCCGAGAACCTCGTCGCCCGCCGGGTGGCCCCGCGAGTCATTCACGGCCTTGAACCCATCGAGATCGACGACCGCGACGGCGGAGGGGCCGTGACGCGGTCTGCGCAGGTGCGCGCTCACGAGCTCGCGGAACGCTTGACGGTTAAGCAGGCCTGTCGTCGGATCGAGCTCGGCGCGTGTCTCGATGTTGCGCAACTGTTCGCGGTCCGAACCATAGAGGAGGACGAAGCCGATCGCGAACAACGCGAGGGTGAGCAGCTCGAACAGCGCGGCGGCGTCGGCCAGGCCCTCACCCTGTGTACCGAAGGCGCTGTGAGCGACCAGCGTCACCGACGCGAGAGCGAAGAAGAGCCACGACCGCATACGCCGTGGCCGTCGTCCGCCTCGGAGTGCCGAGACGCTGAGCGCGGCGATCGAGATCGCGATCGCGAGGTCAGCGCTCGACACGAAACCTTGAAGCGTCATGACGACGAGCATGCGCGCGAGAACGAGACATGCGATGTACCAATCGTGTGTATGAGGGGATTCAACCAGCGCCGCATGTATTGAAGTCGCGCGCGTAATCGCGCTTGCTATCACCCGACGGGGTGGAACGCGGTGGGAAAGCCGCGTCGGGGGATTGCGTGAGCAGACGGGGGTTGGTGGGCACGCGTTGGGCGGGGCTGTGTCTGGTGGCCGTCATCGTGACGGCGACGCAGGCGACCCCGGCGGGAGCGAAGACCCATAGCGCCGACGAAAAAATCAGCCCTGCGCTACTCGCGCTTGCGCTGTCACGTCCGGATGACGAGTTCGCTGTCATCGTTCAGGCCGGCTCGAAGCAGAACAACGGTCATCACGCCGAGCGTGCCGCTGCGGCCGTCGGTCGCGCCCACGGGAAGACGGGGCGCGCGCTGTCCATCGTGGGTGGGGCGTCCGCCGTGCTCACCGGTGCAGAGATCGTCGCCCTCGCGGACGATTCTGATGTTCAGTACGTCTCGCCAGATGCCTTGATCAGCGTGACCTTCGACCCCGTCGATGGGGCGGCCCTCGCAGCGAGCCCGGCCATTCTCGAAGTCGGCGCGCCGGACGCCTGGCGACAGCTCGGCGTGACGGGCAAGGGTGTCGGTGTCGCGATCCTCGACAGCGGTATCGCGCCGCATCCCGATCTCGCCGGCCGGATCGTCGCGTCGGTTGACTTTACGAACGGCGGAAGCGGCGCCGCGCTTGTCCCGCCGGCCGACCCAGGCGGGCACGGCACTCACGTCGCCGGCCTTGTCGCCGGGGACGGCACGGCATCGGGTGGCGCCTATACCGGCGTTGCGCCTGGCGCGAATCTCGTCGATGTTCGCGTCATCAGCGGGTCAGGAGCCACGACCATCTCGACGCTCATCGGCGGGATGCAGTGGGTCCTGGCGCACCGCACCGACTACAACATCCGCGTCGTCAATCTCTCGGCGGGAACCCCGGTAACGGCGAGTTACGCCCACGATCCCCTGGCGACCGCGGTCGAGGTGCTGGTCTTCGCGGGCCTCACCGTCGTCGTCTCGGCGGGCAACGACGGCCCGAAGCGGTCGTCGATCACCAGCCCGGGCAGCGATCCGTATGTGATCACCGTCGGCGCGATCGATGACAGCGGGACGGCGACCACCGTCGACGACGCTCTTGCGTCGTGGTCTTCGCGCGGACCGACGGCGGTCGACGGTCTCGCGAAGCCGGACGTCGCCGCACCGGGCCGGAAGATCGTGAGCTTGCGGTCGCCCGGGAGCACCCTGGACGTCCTGCTGCCGGACCGCCTCGTCGCGGGCCTGGACCCGCTGGTGCCTGCGTACTTCCGACTCTCGGGGACCTCGATGGCGGCGCCGATCGTTACCGGAGTCGTCGCACTCATGCTCGAAGGCAGTCCGGCACTCACGCCGGCCCAGGTCAAGAGTCGACTGAAGGGCACGGCGACTCTGCTCGCCTTTGGATCCCCCGAGACCACGGGGAGCGGACTCGTCAACGCGGTCGCGGCGCTGGCCGCGACCGACCAGACCGTCGGCGCCAGCGCCGATCCGGTATCCGCTGGATTTGCTGGCCAGATGTACCAGTTCCTCTACGGCCAGCCACTCACCTGGCGTGACCTCGCGTTCAATGGCGGCGTCGACTCGAGCGGTGTGCTGTGGTCCGACGTCTCCTGGACAAACATTTCCTGGGACGCGGTGACCTGGCAGAACGTCGGCTGGGAAGCGTTCAACTGGACCGCGGTCAGCTGGCAGGACATCTCGTGGGAAGGCGTCACCTGGGAGGACATCAGCTGGGAAACGCTCGTCCCAAAGAGCAACGGCAAGGGCAACGACAAGGACAACGACAAGGGGCGCAAGGGCCAACGCGAGTGGGGGGTACTCGACTGATGAAGAAGCAAATGGCGAACGTCTATATCGCGACCGTCGCCGCGCTCGGCTTGATCGTGCTCGCCGCGAACTCGATCAACGCTCGTACGAGCGCAATCGACCCGGTGATGTTCGTCGTCATCCTCGTGCTGGTCGCTGTAGCCCAGCGGAACCCCGTCGTGCTCTTCCGATCGAGCGCGATCTCCGTCGCGTTCGCGGTGAAGATCGCCGCGTACGTCCTGTTCGGAACGCCCGTCGCGCTCTGGGCAACGGTCGTAGTCGTCGCCGTCAACGCCTACACACCGAAGCCGAAGCCCGCGCGAAAGGTCCTCTTCAACTTCGGCGGAATGATGCTGTCGACGTACCTCGCGTCAACCACGTACCAGCTCGTTGGCGGCATGGTCCCGCCAGGCGCGTTCGTGCCGACGATGCTCGCGGTTGCCGTTTCGGCCGCGGTGTACTTCGCCGTGAACAGCGTGCTCACTGCCGCGGTGATCACGCTGACATCGAACGCGCGCTTCGTGGACGTCTGGATGCAGAACTTCGCGTGGATGCCGGTCAACTACCTGGCGACCGCGGTGAACGGCGCCGCGCTGGCGCTGGCTTACCAGTCGCTCGGTGTCATCGGAGTGATCGTGTTCGTCCTGCCGCTCGGCATCGCGTGGTACTCGTTCAGGCTGTACATGATGAAATCGACGCAGGTCCGCGAGCGGAACCGCGAGCTCGTCACGCTCAACGAGAGCCTTCACCGAACGACGGAGCGGCTCGAGGCCTCACACGTATCGGTCATCGCGGCGCTCCTCGGCTCGCTCGCGGCAAAGGAACGCTCCACACAGGGTCACTCCGACGCGACCATGCAGCACGCTCTCGCCGTCGCGAAAGCGCTGGGTCTCGGACCAGACGAGGTCGCCGCCGTGAATCTGGGCACGCTCTTCCACGACATCGGGAAGATCGGCATCCCCGAGCACATCCTTCAGAAACCATCGGCGCTCACCGAAGAGGAATGGGCCGAGATGAAGACGCACCCGGTCATCGGGGCGAACCTGATCGGCGAGGTTCCTAATCTGGAACGGATCCGGCCGATCGTGCTCGCGCATCACGAGCACTACGACGGGTCCGGCTACCCGAACGGACTCAAGGGCGATGAGATCCCGCTCGCCGCGCAGATCATCGCCGTCGCCGACACGTACGAAGCGATGACTTCGACACGCCCGTACCGGCCGGCGCTCGGCCACGCCGACGCCGTCGCAGAGTTGCGGCGGGTCGCGGGCTCGCAGCTCAACCCGATCGTCGTTGAGGCGTTCATTCGCCAAATCGAGGTCGGGGCATCCGGGGCCACGCATGCACACGACGGGACCGAGCACGTGCACGTTCGCGACCGAGCGGTCGAGGCGGCGCGCTTGAGCTTGAACTAGGAGCTCGGCCGCGACGCTCTAGAGTCGTGTCTGGTGTTCGAACAGCTCTCTGACCGCCTGACCAACACGTTCGAGCGGCTTCGCGGTCGGCCGCGCGTGAGCGAGGCGGATCTCGACGAGGCGCTCCGTGACGTCCGCGTCGCCCTCCTCGAAGCTGATGTGAACCTGAAGGTCGTACGCCGGCTCATTGGCACCGTTCGCGAGCGAGCCATCGGCGAGCGCGTGCTCGAGTCCATCACCGGCGCGCAGCAGGTCGTGAAGATCGTCCATGACGCCATCGTCGAGATGCTCGGCGGCGTGGCCACGCCACTCGCGCGTGCGGACCGACCGCCAACGATCATCGTGCTTGCGGGACTGCAGGGATCGGGTAAGACCACAACCGCGGCCAAGCTCGCGAACCTTCTACGCAAGCAGGGGCGGCATCCACTCTTGATCGCGGCCGACGTGCATCGTCCCGCGGCGGTGGATCAGCTCGTCGCCCTGGGCAAGCAGCTCGGCATCCCGGTACAGGCGGTCGACGCAAAACGGGTGGCCGCCGATGTCGCCGCATTCGCCGCCGCCGCGCCCGCGGAGGGCCGCGACACGGTCATCGTCGACACGGCCGGCCGCCTTCACATCGACGAACCGATGATGACTGAGATCGCCGACGTCGTCGCTGCCGCCAAGCCGCACGAAACGCTCCTCGTGGTCGACGCGATGGCAGGGCAGGACGCGGTCGAGAGCGCGACGGTGTTTCATTCGCGCCTGCCGCTCACCGGGCTCGTCCTCGCGAAAGCGGACGGGGACGCCCGCGGTGGCGCGTCGCTTTCGGTTCGCGCCGTAACCGGTGTCCCGGTGAAGCTCATTGGCACCGGCGAGAACCTCGACGCGATCGAGGTGTTCCATCCCGACCGGCTCGCGCAGCGGATCCTCGGGATGGGGGACGTCCTCACGCTCGTCGAGCGCGCGCAAGAGCATATGGATCAGAAAACCGCCGAGGCGCAGGCCAAGAAATTCATGGATGCCCAGTTCACCTTCGAGGACTTCTACTCGCAGCTCCAGCAGGTAAAGAAGATGGGTCCGCTCGGCGATCTCCTGAAGATGATCCCGGGGCTTGGCGGCATCGCGAAGCAGCTACCGGAGGGTCCAGAGGCCGAGCAGCAGATGCGCAAGATCGAGGCGATCATCTCGTCGATGACGCGGGCCGAGCGCGCCGACCCGGCGCTCATCAACGGGTCGCGTCGTCGCCGGATCGCGGCGGGCTCCGGGACGACCGTGTCGGACGTGAACCAGCTGGTGAAGCAATTCGCGGAGATGCGCAAGCTCATGAAGCAGATGGGTTCGATGGCGAAGAGCGGGCGGCTGCCGCGCCTTCCCGGGATGCCCGGACTACCGGGCATGTGATGCCATATCATCGATGTGTTCGCGCCCAGCGAACGGACATTCGCGAGGAGGATCCCGACCGAGTTGGCAGTTCACATCCGCCTGCGCCGCGTAGGTAAGACAAAAGCGCCGACGTACCGCGTCGTCATCGCGGACTCGCGCGCGCCCCGAAACGGCAAATTCATCGAAACGATCGGCCACTACGACCCGCTCGCCGAGCCCGCCCGCCTCGTCGTCGACGCGGAGCGCGCACGGCACTGGTTCAAGAACGGCGCGCGTCCCACGTCGACGACGCGCTCTCTGCTCATCCGAAGCGGCATCCCCGAGGACGAGGTTCCGGCCAAGGTCAGATGACCAGCGACGCGGCGCAGCCCGGTCGGATGCGAGTGCTCCTCGAGCACGTTGCTCAGGCGCTCGTTGACGATCCCGCGGCGGTGGTCGTCACCGAGGAGCTGGACGGCGACTTCACCAAGCTCCATCTGCAGGTCGCCGAACCGGACGTCGGAAAGGTCATCGGTCGCGGGGGACGTATCGCGAAGGCCATCCGTGCGCTCCTCAAAGTGATGGCGACGCGCGATGGAACAAAGGTCAACCTCGAAATCGATTGACCCTGACGATCCCATCGTCGGGGTCGTGGGCGCGCCGCACGGTGTGCGTGGCGAAGTGAAGGTGCATCCGCGCACCGACATCGCGGATCGATTCCGCAAGGGGTCGCGGCTCCTCTGTGATGGAGTCGGCGAGCTCGTCGTCGCGTCGGTCCGCGGTGCCGCCGATATCCCCATCGTTCGTTTCGAAGGACACAGCACCCGCACCGACGCCGAGCGCGTTCGCGGACGCAACCTGCGCGTATCGCGCGCCGAGGCGCGGCGCGCCGCGAAGAACTCTTACCTCTGGGCCGACCTTCTCGGCTTGCGGGTGGAAACGCCGGACGGAAAGGCGCTCGGCGTCGTGAGCGAAGTGCTGCGGGCGGGCGAGACCGACGTGCTCGTTGTGCGCGCGGTGGCTTCGCGTGAGGAGCTCTTGTTCCCGGCCATCGCGTCGGTCGTCCGCGAGGTGGACATCGCGCGTGGCCGGGTCGTCGTCGTGCCCCAGGAGGTGCTCGGATGACTCCACGCATCGACGTCCTCACGCTGTTCCCGAAAATGTTCGACAGCCCGTTCGCCGAAAGCATCGTCGCGCGTGCGCGAGCGGCGGGGCAGATCGAACTCGCCGTCCAGGACATCCGCGAATGGGCGACCGATCGCCATCACGTCGTCGACGACGCGCCGTACGGTGGCGGCGCCGGGATGGTGCTGAAGCCTGAGCCCCTCACACGCGCGATCCGGGCGACGAGGGGGGAACGCGGTCACGTCGTTCTCATGAGCGCGCAGGGCCCGCTCTTCGATCAGGCGGCGGCTCGCCGTCTCTCGGAGCTCCCGCATCTGGTCATCGTCTGCGGGCGCTACGAAGGCATCGATGAGCGCGTGATCGAAGGCGACGTGGACGAGGAGCTCTCGATCGGCGACTTCGTGTTGACCGGCGGCGAGCTCGCGGCGATGGTCGTGATCGACGCCGTCACGCGTCTCGTTCCGGACGTGATCGAAGCGGAGTCGCTAACGCACGAGTCGCATACCGAAGGTCTTCTCGAAGGTCCGCACTACACCAGGCCCGTGGAGCACGAGGGTCGGCGAGTGCCGGCGGTGCTGCTCTCCGGCGACCACGCGGCGATCGCGCGGTGGCGCCGCGCCGAGGCCGTCCGCCGCACCATCGAGCGGCGGCCCGACCTCATCGAGCGAGCTGTCCTCACGCCGGCCGAGCGAGCGCGACTGCCGCGACCTCCCGCCCGCGACCGGGTCTCCGACGCCGACCTGAAAGCGGCGTACAGCTCCGGAGTCGGGTCGTACCGGATCGCGGCGCGCTTCGGGATCTCGCCCGCGACCGTTCGCTCGCGGCTTCGCACTGCAGGGGTCCGCCTGCGGCCTCCGCGAAGCGGACAGCGCGGTCCGACGGCAGCGGAGGTTTCGAAGATGCGAGGCACGGGTCTCACCGTTCGCGAGCTCGCGCGCCATTTCGGGGTGTCTCATGTGACGATCCTGGATCGACTGAAGAAGGCGAAGCGGTAGTTGCTGCTAGACTCCCTTTACTTCGTGAGTGCCCTGACCATTCCTATGAATGACCTCTTGAACACGCTTGCCCGAGAGCAGCTGAAGGCCGATCTGCCCGAGATCCGGCCCGGAGACACCGTGCGCGTGAGCGTGCGAGTCGTCGAAGGGAACCGCGAGCGCCTTCAGAACTTCGAGGGCACGGTGCTTCGCGTGCGCAACGGCGGCGTCGACAAGCAGATCACCGTACGGCGAATCGCGAGCGGCATCGGCGTCGAGCGCACCTTCATGGTCCACTCGCCACGCGTCGAGAAGATCGAGCTCGTACGCCACGGCCACGCGCGCCGCGCGGCTCTGTACTTCCTCCGCGAGCGAGTTGGCAAGGCCGCGACCCTCCGCGAAAAGCGCCGATGACTTGACCGGCGCATGGCCGGTCCTGATCAATCTCTGCCTGCTGCGCCAGAGACACGGTCAAGCTGATGGATTCGCTCCTCGCGCGCGGGGGCAGGTGCCCCCGGTCGCGTAGCGAGCGGTCGTCGCTCAAACTAGGTTTCCATGCCGTCTCTTAACAACGAGAAGCGCCTATGGGCGCAAGGGCTTCTGCGTGTGGTCGGCGTCGACGAGGTCGGTATGGCGGCGCTCGCAGGCCCGGTCGTCGCGGCGGCATGCATGGTCACGCCGGACACAAGGCTCATCCGCAAGGTGAACGACTCGAAGGTCCTCACGCGTCTCCAGCGCGAAGGGCTGCTTGATTCGATCCGCGGCCGTGTAGTGAAGATAGGCATCGGCGCCGCGTCCGTGGCGGAGATCCACCGCCTGAACATCTATCACGCAAGCCACGTCGCGATGTTGCGGGCGCTGCGCCAGATCGGCGAATACGACTGGGTCCTCGTCGACGGGCGCCGCATCCTCGATCCGGCGTTCGCGCCCGGCAGGCACACCGAGATCGTGAGGGGCGACGCGAAATCGTTTTCGATCGCCGCGGCGTCGATCGTCGCGAAGGTCACGCGTGACCGCCTCATGGCGAAGCTCGCGACGAAATACCCCGGCTACGGCTGGGAGCACAACTGCGGCTACCCGACCATCGATCACCGCAAGGCTTTGCACGAGCTCGGCGTGACGCCGTTCCACCGTCAGGACTTCGGCACGGTGCGCATGATGCTCTCCACCGAGAACCAGATCGCGCTCGAGCTGGAGCCTGCCGGAGTGTCACCGAGTTGACGTTTTCGACGTAGATCGCGTCGTCTAGATTTCGCGAGCCGTGAAGACCTCCCCGAAAACGACCGTGCGCCCCGCGACGCCCGCCGACTATCCCTCGCTCGTCGCGGTGGGCAAGGCATCGTACCCGGATTACGGCGAGACCGTTGAAGAGTGGCGCCACTGGGACGAGACCTGGGATCACAGCAAGTACTTCAAGCTCCGTCTTGTGGCCGAGGACTCCGGTCGGGTGGTCGGGTACGGCCAGGTGAACCACATGCGCTGGGCGTTCGTACCGACCAAGTACCGGATCGACATCACCGTGCTTCCCGACCTCCGCGGACGCGGCTACGGCACCGCCCTGTATGACGAGCTCTTCGCGGCGGTCACCGAGCGTGACGGCCGAGCGCTCGGCGCCGCGGCGAAGGAGTCGATGACCGACGGCGTCCGCTTCCTCACCAAGCGCGGGTACCGCGAGGTCAAGCGCGACTGGGAGTCTCGCCTTTTCGTGAAGGGATTCGACTTCGCGCGATTCGCCACGGCCGACGATCGCGTCGCCAAGCAGGGCATCCGCATCACCACACTCGCGGACGAGATGCGGCGCGACAGCGGCGCTCTCCAGAAGGCCTTCGATCTGAATGAGGATTGCCGGATGGACGTGCCAAGCGTCGACCCGCCCACACGGCACACGTTCGAAGAGTTCAGACGGGACGACGTCGACGCGCCGAACGCGCTTCTCGACGCCTTCTTCATCGCGATCGACAAAGGCGGCCGGTACCTCGGCGTGTCGAACATGTTCCGTTCGCTCGATGACCCGGCGTTCCTGTGGCAGGGGATCACGGGTGTTCGCCGCGGCGCGCGCGGCAGGGGCATCGCCATGGCCCTCAAGCTGCGGACGGTCCGGTACGCGATCGACAAAGGAATCGACCACATCAAGACGTGGAACGACGTCCACAACCGGCCGATGCTCTCGATCAACGAGGCCATGGGCTTCGCCAGGCAGCCGGCCTGGATCTCGTACGAGAAGGACCTCTAACGCGTTAACGCAGCGATGACAGCGCAAACGATTCGCGTGGCGTTGCTTGGGCCGCTCCTTCTGGCCTCGCTTCTCGCCCAGCCCGCTCTCGCCGCGACCGTTTTCACGCCACATGGGTCGATGAGTCGCCGTGGCCAACTTTGCGACCAGGTGCGGCGATCTCGTACACGATCCATTACCGCAATATCGGGACCTCCGCATCCCGCCGACGCAATGACGAGCCGATTGTCTCCGCGTGGATCGGCGCGCCTTAGGGCTCGCGGGAGAGCGCGCGGCTGAGATCGAGCTCGTCCGCTCTGGCCTCCGCGTCGTCGCCCGGAATCAGCGCACGCGCTTCGGTGAGATAGATCTGGTCTGTCATGACCGCGATGGCTACGTCTTCGTCGAGGTGAAAACGCGGAGCGCGGGGTCGTTCGTGGCGGCGGCGGAGGCGGTCGACCGTCGGAAGCTCGGACGCCTTGCGCGCCTCGGCGCCGGCTGGCTCGCCATGCGTGGCGAGCGCGACGCGCGCTGGCGGGTCGTGATCGCCGCGCTCACGGTGGGAATCGACGGGACCCGGGTAGAGCTCATCGAGGCTTCATAGAATCAGCAGTCATGGCGACCATCGCGCTGCCGCTTCGGCGTCTGGACATAACCCGGACGGGCACGGCGATCCCGCTCGTCGTCGGGCTCATCGGCACTCTTCTTAGCTGGTTCGGCTCGGGATGGGACGTCTCGTGGCATCGGATCTTCGGACGAGACACGTTCTGGACCACGCCCCACCTCTTCATCTACACCGGCGTGGCCCTCTGGGGCGTCGCCGCTCTGATCGCGACGGGCACCGCCATGGCCGGTCGTCCCATCCGCGGCCGAGCCCTCGTTCTGGGCCCGCTTCGCGCCGAGCTGGGTCTCGCGCTCATCGGGGTGGGCGCGCTCGTGACGATCCTTGCTGGACCGTTCGACAACATGTGGCATTCGATCTTCGGACGTGACGTCGACATCTGGAGTCCGCCGCACCTCGCGGGCATAGCGGGCGGCGCGATCGGTCTCCTGGGCTGGCTCGCGGCGACGTCGCGCGGCGTATTTCCGATCGACGACAGGCTTCGACGTTTGCTCCGTTTGTTCACACTCGGAAACTTGTGCGCGGTCAGCGTCTTCGCGCTCAACTTCTACTACGTCACGTCGGTGGCGCGCGAAGGCTTCTTCTACCCACTGCTCATCGCGGCGCTCATCCCGGCGACCCTCGCGATGGCGACGGTCGCGCTTCCCGGCCGCTGGGCGGCGACGTGGGCCGCGCTTGCCTACACCGTCATTGCGCTCGCCGGTTACCTGATCCTGGCCGCGAGCGGTTGGCGCCCGCCGGCGTTTCCGCCGCTCGTGGTCGCGGGCGCGGTCGCCATCGACCTCCTGCGCTCTCGCGGCGGCCGATGGGCGCATCCGTTCGCGCTTGGTCTCGCGTTCGCCATCGCGTTCGTCGCCGCGGAGCTCGCGCGGATGCTGCTGTTCGCGCCTCCCGCTCCGACGAGCGCCCTTGGCGGTGTCGAGCCGCGCCTCACGGCGCTCTACTTCCAGTACTACGAGCAGACCGTGGCGCGTCCGTGGCTTTCGTTCTGGCCCGTCGTCGCCGCGATCCTCGGCGCGCCTCTTGCAGCCGCGAGCTGGATCGTCGGGCGGCGGATCGGGACGGCGCTAGCGGACGATCTCCACTCCGAGGCCCTCGCTCACCCGTAGCGACGCCGACCGCGGTGCGCGCGCGATCCGGAGTCGCGCCCCGTGCGGCATCCGTACCTCCCGCCAGCCAGGCCCTTCATCCCGAAGCAGGTCGTCCCACAGGATCACGTCGACGTCCATACCGGCGCACGGACCAGCCGGCGCAAGCGCGTCGCACGAGAGCGGCAGGGCGAAGTCCGGTCTTGCCACCGGGTCGTACCGGAACACGGGCGGCCCGTGCAGGTAGTGGTCCACAAGCACTTCGTCGTACGCAGTCACGACCTCTGTGGAGTCCGGCGAGAACGACGCCAGGTAGGCGACCTTTTCGTCGATCCCGCGGTCATGTCGCGCGGTCTCGCGTGCCGAGAGCGGTGTGTCGCTCAACAGGTAAATCGCCGCGTTCCCGAGCACGACGGCCATCACGATCCACTTGAAAGTGCGCGGCATCCGCATGCCTTTCGCTAGGGCGATCGCGCCGCGCGACGCGAGGATCGCGAGCCCGGGGAGCATGCTGAAGATGTAGCCGTACTCCCCGACGTGTATGAACACGTAGAAGGCGAGCGGCGTGAGGAGCCAGAGCGCGATGAACGCCGTCCGCATGCGATCGCGGAGCTCGATGCGGCGGGCCTCAGCCGAGATGACGGTAACAACCACGAGCGGTATGAGGAAATAGAGCCCGCGCCCGAGGAAGCGCCCGAGCTCGTACAGATTGCGGTAGATCGCGACCGGCCCGTTCCCGAAGACGCTGTAACGATCGTCGACGAACTTGCTCTGGATCCGCACCGCCTCGAGGAAGCGGGCGAGGCCTCCGTCGGCGAGCGCGCTCGCGAAAACCCAGAGGCCGACCAGTCCCGCGACCGCCGCCCCTGACAGCCCGGCGGTCGCGATCGTCGCGCGCGTCGCGGCGAAGATCCACAGCGGCGCCAGGAAGATCGCGAGGTCTGATCGAAAGCCGATCGCAAGGCCCCACGCGACAGACGCGACGATCAGGTGAAGCCCTCGGCTCGGGCGTGGCTGCGCCGGGTCCATGGCCCGCCAGAAGAGAAGCGCGCAGAGCGTCGTGAGCGCGGCGAGGAGCGTGTACGGGTAGGCGACGCCGCCGTACGCCCAGAACGTGACCGCGGTGAGTACGAACAGCGCCGACACCTTCGCGGTGCGCTCGTCGTAGAGACGCGAGGCGAGGAGATAGACGAGGGCGACGGTAGCGGCGCCGGCGAGCGCACTCAGGATCGTCATCGCGCGGTTTGGGTCGTGAGTCACAAGGTCGATCCCTCGGAGCACTAGGACGTACCAGAGGTACCCCGGTGGCTGCGGCCGCTGATCGAACGGGTCGAAGCGCTCCATCCCGCGCGCGTACAGCACGGAGTCCGGGGCGTAGAGATTGGTCGTCGCGAACGGAAGGCGCGTGAGAAGCGCGAGCCCGAACAGGGCGAGGGCCATGCGCCAGCTCAAGGCAACCTAGTCTGCCGGATGGGACTCGAGTACCGGCCGGACGGCCCAACGAATCGGGGCTCGCGCTCGCGGAGCCTTCGCCGCTATCGCGATCACCGCGCCGGACCGGCCTGCGACCGCGCGCTCCGTCGCGCGCGTCACCGCCTGCGCGCTGTGGGGACTCGAGACGGCGCTCGTCACGGTCGAGGTCGACGTCGCGAACGGTCTGCCGGCCCTTGTCGTGGTGGGTCTCCCCGACGCGGCCGTGCAGGAAGCGCGCGAGCGCGTGCGCGCCGCGGTCCGCAACTCGGGGTTCGAGTTTCCGCTCCGTCGTGTCACGGTCAATCTCGCACCCGCCGAGCGCCGCAAGGAGGGGACGGGCTTCGAGCTCGCGATCGCCCTCGGGATCCTCCGCGCGAGTGGGCAGCTGCGCGTGGATGTCACCGCTCTTTGTCTCGGCGAGCTCGCGCTCGATGGCGCGCTCCGACCCGTTCGCGGAACGATGCCGCGCGTCCGCTACGCCGCTACCCGCGGCGTTCGCGAGGTGCTTGCGGCCGGCGCGAACGCCGGCGAGGCGGCGGCGTGCGGCGTGGAGGCGTTCGGCTTCGCATCGCTTCGCGATGTCGTGGACCACCTCGAGGGACGCGTCCGCGTCGTCCCGACGCCGGTGCCCGAGTGCGCCGCAGCGCCGCGACATCCGGTCGACCTCGCGGACATCGCAGGGCAGGAGACGCCGAAGCGTGCGCTCGAGATCGCCGCCGCGGGCGGGCACAACCTTCTTTTCGTAGGCCCGCCCGGCACGGGCAAGACGATGCTCGCGCGCGCGCTCGAGTCGATCCTTCCCCCGCTCGACCACGCTGAGGCGCTTGCCGCGAGCGCGGTCCACAGCGTCGCCGGTCTCACCGACCCGCGGCATCCGGTCCTCACCGCGCGGCCGTTTCGCGCTCCGCATCACACCGCGTCGCACCTCTCGCTCGTCGGCGGCGGTTCTCCGCCGCGGCCGGGCGAAGTCAGCTTGGCGCATTGCGGCGCGCTGTTTTTGGATGAGGTCGCCGAGTTCTCGCGCGGTGTCCTCGACACGCTTCGCGAGCCGCTCGAGGAGCGATCCATCACGATCTCGCGGGCGGGCGGCGCCGCCACATACCCCGCGCGATTCGTACTGGTGGCGGCCATGAACCCCTGCCCGTGCGGCTTCTGGGGCGACGCCGAACGCGAATGCACCTGCCTTCCAGAACAGATCGAGCGCTACCGCGGCAAGCTGTCGGGCCCGCTACTCGATCGAATCGACCTTCGGGTTCACGTTCCGCGCGTCCCGTTCGAGCGACTTCGCGACGAGGGCCGCGAGCGTTCCGCGGACGTGCGCGACCGCGTCCTCGCGGCGCGCGAGGCGATGCGCGCGCGTCTCTCCACGACCGGCCCCCGCGTGAACGCCGACCTCACGGTGGCCGAGGTGAACCGCTTCTGCGAGGTCGACTCGGAAACGGAAAGTCTGCTGGCCGAGGCCGTCCGGGCCCGGCGGCTCTCGGCGCGCGGCTACCACCGCGTGCTGCGCGTCGCTCGGACGGCGGCGGATCTCGCCGGACGCGAAGGCCTGCGGTCCGAGGACGTCGCGTTTGCGCTGCTCCTTCGTTCCGATCCGTGATCGGTATCGGCCCGGGAGACCCGCGCTATCCAGCTCGTCTTCTGGATCTTCGCTCTCCACCAGATCCGTTGTGGCTCGACGGCGACGCCGACGCATTGGCCGGACGTGCGGTGAGCATCGTGGGCACGCGTCGGATGACGCCGTACGGAGCGCGAGTCGCGCGAGAGCTCGCCTCCGCGTGTGCCGAGGCCGGGATCGTCGTGGTCTCGGGCCTCGCGCAAGGCGTCGACAGCGCTGCACACGAGGGTGCGCTTGAAGCACGCGGGCGAACCGTCGCGGTGCTCGGCGCCGGGATCACCTCGTTCCTCGCGGACGTTCGCGGGAGACGACGCCGGCTCGCCCACGCGATCCGGTCGAGCGGTGCGCTCCTTTCGGAGTTCCCTCCCGTAGCGCCGCCGCAGCGGTGGACCTTCGCGCAACGCGACGCGACGATCGCCGGGCTCGGCGAGCTCACCGTCGTCGTCGAGGCGCCGGTCGGCTCGGGCGCGCTCATCACGGCGGATGAGGCTCGCAAGCTCGGACATCCGGTCTTCGCGGTGCCAGGTCCGATCGGCGTGGGCGCTTCGATGGGCGCGAACGCTCTCATAGCGACGGGACGAGCGAAGGCGCTTCTTGATGCGGCGACGTTGCTCGAGGCGGTTGGGGCTCGCGTCCGGACGCGCACCGACAACCTGGACGATCTCGATGCGCGGATCCTCGATGCGCTGGCTGGTTCGCCAGCCGATCCGGACGCCCTCGCGCGTCGCGTCGGACTTGACGCGGCCGCACTATCGACACGCCTCGCCCGTCTGGTCATCCGCGGAAAAGCCGCCGTCGCGAGTGATGGCCGCTTCTTGCGGCGGTAAACCTGGCTACCGATGCCGCGGCTGGAGACCAACGATCGCGCCTACCGCTCCCCACACGGCGCCCGCGATGCACCCGAGCGCCATCGCGACAGGAATGTTGAGGAGCGGCTTGTCAAAGAGGACGAACGACAACCCCGCAGCGAAGCCGCTCACGACGCCCGCGACCGCACTCGCGATCACGCCGCTCGCCACGCGTCCAGAGCGCCTCCCGGCGCGGTAGCCAGTGACCGCGTAGCCGACCAGCGGGATGAGAACGGAGACCCCAAGGAGTGGCACCTCCGGCAACCACGAGAGCGCTGGACTGAGACCGACGAATGCGAGCGCCACCACGAACACCGACAGCACGATCCCCGCGTAGATCCCGAGAGCGACCGTGCTCGTCGCCTCTAGCGCGTGGGCGCGATGCGGATGATGCGATCTCCGCTTCCGGTGCTGGTCGCCACGAGGAGCGAACCATCGGGCGCCGATGTCACGGTCCGGAGGCGGCCGTATTTCTGATCCAGAAGGATTCCACGCTGCGTCACGTGATTGTCATCGACGGTGAACCGCCGGAGGTCCTGCTCCTTGAGCGTCGCCACGACGAGCGAGTTATCCCACGCACCCCAGTCCGGACCCGAGACGAACGCCGCGCCCCCGACCGCGAGCGTCGATGTGCCGGAGCTCCAGACCGGATCGACGAACCCGCGGCTCGCGCCGTTCGGTCCGAGCGCTGACGGCCAGCCGAAGTTCGCACCTGCCGAGACCTCGTCGATCTCGTCCTGCACCTGGTCGCCGGCATCGACAATGAAGCAGGTGCCGGTCCGTGGATCGAAGGCGAGGCCACCCGGATTCCGGAGTCCGAGAGCGTAGACCGCGGATGGCGCCGATTGGCCCTTGAGGGTGGGGTTGTCGCTTGGGACGGAGCCGTCGGCGTTCAGCCGGAGGACCTTCCCGTTGAGCGAAGCCGCGTCCTGGGCCCGAGCGGGCACCCCGCCGTCGCCGGTGGCGATCCAGAGCTTGCCGTCGGGTCCGAAGCGCATGCGACAGCCGTCGTGCAGACCGCTGGCGACGATCCCGTTGCGCAGGATGGTGTAGTCCGCCGTAAGCGCGCTCGCCGACGCGCGATAGCGCAGTACCTCGTTGCGCCATTCGCCCTGGTCGAGCCGCGATGCGCAGACGTAGAAGACCTGGTTGCGCGGGAAGTCCGGGTCGAGCGCCAGACCGAGGAGGCCGGCCTCGCCCATCGCTCTCACACCGGAGACCTGCGTTGATGCGACGCGCTTGGCCATTGGCGCCGTGCTTTCGAAAACGCTGATTGTTCCGGGCCGCTCAGTGACGAACATGCGGCCGTCCGGAGCGACGGCAACTTCCCACGGAACGATGAGGCCCGACTGGATCACTGTCTCAGTGATGACGGGATCGGACCTGGGCGTCGTCGAGGGCGCGGCGATCCCGCCGCCGGGCGCGCAGGCGCACGCCAGGGACGCAAGGATCACCGCGACCGCGAGGACGCGCCCACCCACCGTGGACCATTGTCTACCTCGCAGCCACATACTCCGGATGTGCTCTCCTCTTTGACACGGATCCTCGACGCGCGCGGAGCGCAGCGGGTCTCGTTCTCGCCAAATGGTCTAACCCTCTACTACGTCACCGACATTACGGGGACGATGCAGTTATGGAGTCTTCGTCCAAACGCGCCAGTGCACTCCGACCCGTGGGCCGCGCCCGGATTCCCTCGCCGCCTGACGTACGACTGCGACCGAGTTGGGAACTACCACTACCAGCGTCACGGGCGACACCTTGTCTACGAGGCGGACGAGGGCGGCAATGAGCGTTGGGCAATTTGGAACGTGGACGGTGCCGGGGAGGCGCGGAGGGTGACCGACCGGCCCGACCGGATCCATCACGTCGTGGATTTGCCGCGTGGCTCCTACGCCTTCGCGAACCTGCGCGACGAGCGGTATTTCGACTTGTACCGCTTTACGGAGTTCGGGACCCCGGAGATCGTCTTCCGCAACGACGGGACGGGGTTCGGGGCGACCGGCTTCGAGGACGGGCGCATCGTCGTCACCACGAATCGAGGCCGCAGCGACCGAAACCATCTCACGCTTGTCGACGAAAACGGCGCGACGCGGCAACTGACGCCGAAAGAACCCGAAGCCATGCACGGCGACGCGCAAGCCTTTGGCGACGCGATCTTGGTCCGATCAGACCGCGATCGAGACCTAGTCGGAGTCGCCCGGATCGACTTGGACGGCTCGTTCGGATATGTGGTGGAGGCGAAGCACGAGGTCGAGGATCTTGTCGTGACCGGCGAGCGGTTCGCCTACGCGCTGAACGTTGACGGGTACTCAGAAGTTCACGTCGTCGAGGGTGGCAAGGACCGGACCCTCTCGAGCCTCCCTCGAGGCGCACTCGCTACGGACCTCATAGGAAAGAGCCTGGCGCTCGCCGAAGATGGCACCGTCGCTGTCGCCCTCGCGCGCTTCTACGAGCCGTCGGAGATCTATCTCGTCGGTCTTGACGGTACCGCGGAGCTCGCCGTCCCGGCGCAGATGGCCGTGCCCCCCAACGAACTCCCGAGCGAAGAGCTCGTCTCGTGGCGATCGTTCGACGGGCGCACGATCCCCGGATTCCTCTTGCGCCCGCGCGGCGCGGCGAGTGGTCCTCGCCCGACTGTGGTGCAGGTGCATGGCGGTCCCGAGGGGCAGGCGCGGCCGCTCTGGAACCCACTTACCGTCGCGCTCGTCGCGGCGGGATTCAACGTGCTTCAGCCGAACGTCCGCGGCTCGAGCGGCTACGGGCGCGCGTACATGTCCCTTGACGACGTCCGCCTGCGTATGGACTCGGTGAGGGATCTCGACGCCGCCGCGGGGTGGCTCGCGGCATCGGGCGTGGCGCCCGCCGATCGCATCGGCGTCATCGGCGGATCGTACGGTGGCTTCATGACGCTCGCCGCGATCACGTTCTGCGCCGAGCGCAAGTGGGCCGCGGCCGTCGACATCGTGGGCATCGCGAGCTTCACGACGTTCTTCGCGCGGACGGCGCCGTGGCGCCGGCCGCTGCGCGCCGCTGAATACGGCGATCCCGAGAAAGACGCTGACTTCCTCGAATCGATCTCGCCACTCAACTTCATCGACCGCATCGAAGCGCCGCTCATGGTCATCCACGGCGCCAACGACCCGCGCGTGCCGGTGCACGAGGCGGAGCAGATCGTCTCGACGCTCCGTTCGCGCGGACGGGATGTCGAGTACTTGCGTTACGAGGACGAGGGTCACGGCCTCGCGAAAGCCAAAAACCGCGCCGACGCTTGGCCCAAAGTCGTGCGCTTTTTCTTGAGGTACATGGGGCCGGCGGGCTGAGCAGCGATCGGCTCGGCGAGCGAGCATCGCCGGGGTCTTCTTCGCTCGGCCCCTCGTGGGATCAATATGGACCGCCGGGCAGGGGCCGCTCGCTCAGAAGACCCCAGCGCTGCTGCGCCTGTCGCGGGACTAGGTCGTCGCGGCTCCGACCGCCAGCGGCAGCGTGAACGAGAACGTGCTTCCCTGACCGGGGCCTTTGCTCTCGGCCCAGATCCTGCCGCCATGCGCCATCACGATCTCCTTGCAGATCGAGAGGCCGAGCCCCTGCCCCGCGACCGCGTCGGCCGTTCCGCCAACTCGATAGAAACGCTCGAAGACCCGGGCGAGCTGTTCCGGCGGAATGCCGATCCCGTGGTCGGCCACGCTGACCTTTCCGGTCGCTTCGCGCTCCGCTTCGCGTCCCGCTTCGCGTCCGGGGGCCCCTACCCCCTGGGCCCCTACGCCCTGGGCCCCTGCCCCCGAGTTTTCGACCGCGATCGTGACGAGGATCGGCGTCTCGGGCCGCGAGTACTTGATCGCGTTAGAGATCAGGTTGTCGAGGAGTTGCGCGAACCGCGCCTCGCCGATCGCGAAACGCACGGCCGCCTTCGGCGCTTCGAGGTCGATCCGCGCGCCCCGAACTCGCGCACGCGCGATCGCTTCGCGTGCCCCGCTGACCGCGTCGACAGGCGCCTCATCGCCATCGGTCCGCTGCTCGGCGCTTAGCAGGTCAGCCATAAGCCGCTCGAGCTGCGTGAGCTGGCCCTGCACGGCCTGCAGGTTCCGCGACATGAGCGTCGCGTAGCCATGGACAGCGGTGAGCGGATTGCGGAGCTCGTGCACCGCGGTGGCGAGCGCATCTTCTTTCGCGCGTAGCGCGCCGCCGAGGGTCTCCACATCGCGGCCGAGCTCATTCGCGGCGAGCTGGACGGCGTCGCGCTCCGAGACGACGGCAAGCTGATCGCGTGCCGCGTGGGCGAGGCGTTCGAGGAGAGGGAGTCGCGCCGTCAGCATCTCCGCAGGCCCGACCGCGGCGAGGACGCGTCCGTCGGAGATGCCGACGAGGGCGACCGTCGTGTCCGCGCCGAGCGTCTGCGCCGCGAGGGGCGCCTCGTTCGTGCCGACGACCGTGGGAAGACGCCGATCGCGGGCGAGCTCCGCAAGCGCGCCGCCCGGAAGATCCCCGACGACCACGGTCTGTTCGGACGGGCGGACGACGGCGGCCCTTCCTGCGACCATGCGGCCGGCCTCGACGACTGTCGACGCGAGGACACCGGCCTGCGTGCGCTCGCCGTTGATCTCCGCGATCGCCCGCACCGTCGCCTCAAGTGCCTGGATCTCGGCCTCGCGGCGCGTCCTCTCGTATGCCGCCCCCAGCAGCGATGCCGCGTCGCCGACCAGGTCGTGGATCGCGCCTGTCGTGGCGGCACGGTCCTCGTCCTTGATCGGCTCGAGCGCGACTCCGATCACCAGGGGAGGGTCGACCGAGATGGGGATGGCGAGGCCTGTCATGTCCGGAACGATGCGCTCGAGCGGGACCGGAGCTCGGAGCGCGCGCATGGCGTCGGCGGAAACGATCATCTCAGCCGGAGGGGCGGCGCCTGCGGTGACGGTGGTGCGGACGCGTTGATCGGTAGTGAGCGCCCAGACCCATGCGCCGCGGACGCTCTGAAGACGCGCGAGCTCGGGAACGAGAGCGCGTAGAAGCTCGTCTGGCTCGCGCTGGCGGGTGAGGCCGCTCAACGCGCGAGCGTGAATGCGCGACCAAAGCGTGTCCACATCCTGGCGGCCCATAGCCCAGACGATCTCGGCGATAACGAGCCCGATCGCGATGAGCGCCTGCACCGGCCAGAGGTCGGTGGCGTGTGCCTGCTCGCCGCGGGCGACGAGAGCGGCGTCGTAGCCGACCACGGCGAGCGCCGTCGCCGCGACGGCGCCGATCGGGCCCGCCCGCAGGGCGGCGACGCCGATTGCGAACGCGTAGAGGATCCAAGGGCCGAGCTCGAGAGGCAGGGCGACCACGAGGCCAGTGACCGCGGCCACGTCGAGGACCGGGACAACGAAAGGGGCAGTCTGAAGTGGGGGGTAGTACCGGACCGTCACCGCGGCTGCGAGATACAGCACGAGGATGAGGGCGGCGAGCGAGGTTGCCCCGACGCCGGCAAGAAGGACGAGGGTTCCGCCAAGGGCGATGGCCGCGAGCCGAACGAGCAGGTGGGCGCGCTCGCGCGCTTCGATGGTCGCGGCGGTCCGCCCCACTGCGCACGTTCTAACGTGCGCGAGCCAATTTGCAATGCGGGCTATCTAGTAGCTCGCCACCAAGATGCGACTCGGATCGTTGTCCAGCTCTATGACATGCCCGACACGGAGGTGCGGCGCGTCCAGAACGGCGATCGCGTGGGTGAGGCCGGCGAGCGCGACGTAGAGCTGGTCGCCGTTCGGGGAGACCGCGAGGTCGACGACCGAACCGAGGAAGGCCGCCGACGCCACCAGCGAGCGGTCGCGGATGGTCACCGCCTCGACTCCGCTCGCCGACCCGACGTAAAGGACGTCCTCGCGCGGTGAGATCGCAAGCGACGTCGGGACAACGTCGGTGGCGATGCGGTCCACGACCGCGTACTGCTCCGTGTCCACGACGTCGACGAGACGCTTTCCCCGAATTGCCGCGTAGATACGCGTGCCCGACCCCGCCATGACCATCGCACTCGGCGCGCCGTCGAGCGGGATCGTGTACGGCGTCCGGCCGCCGAGGTTGAGATAGAGGAGGTCGATGCCTCGCGGCGTCGCCACGAACACGTGGTTGTGCTTGTAGCTCGGCGCGAGGACTTCGGCGCTCCCGTGGTAGTCGAAGAACTCGCTCTGGCCGGTGCTGAGGTCGCGCTGCTCGGCGCCCTTGGGCCCGACAACGAGCACCGAGTGGCCGTCGCGGTTCGCCGCAACGATGCCGTCCACGGCGTACGACGAGCGATCGCGCGTCTCCCCGGTCACGACGTCCTGCGCCACCACGGTCTTGCCCGAAGCCGCGTAGAGCGTGCGCTCGTCGGTTCCCATCGCGATCTGCGAAACGCCGATGATCGACAGGGTCGCGCGGTCGTCGCCCGGCCGTGCGGTGTACGCGCTCCCGCCGGCGAGCGCGATGACCGTGACGGCTCGCGCCGGGCGCGCCACGGCGGGCTCGTAGTGGTCGATGGTCGCGCGGCGCTTGGTCTTCCAGCCGTCCTTCGCGACGAACGGGTATGGGTCGACCATGCCGCCCGGGCCGAGGATCGGGTAGGGGGTGTCGCCGATGCTGTCGTTGTCGGCGTCCTTGCCTTTGTAATCGGCCCACCAGTTTCCTTCTTTCGACTGCTTGTCGTACCAGACGTTGGACCCTTCGGTGTTGTCGCTGACCGGCGGGTTGTTGCCGACGACGTTGTTGTGGAAGATCACGTTCTCTTTCGCGTCGCTGAACCAGATCCCCCAGTTGATGTTCGAGTCGATGGTGTTGTCGGTCACACGATTTCGCGAGCTCGCGTACAGGTACAGGCCGTAGCCGCCGGGGCTGTTGTAGGTCTGGCGCGCGAGCAGGTTGTTCACCAGGACACAGTCGTCCGAGTTCTGGAGATGCAGCCCGTAGATGTTGAACTCCACGTCCGAATCCTTGACGGTGATCTTCTGCGACGCGTGGATGTAAAAGCCGAAGCGGTTCCGCAACGTCGTCACGCTCTCGATCGAGCTCGACACCATGTCGATGAAGTAGATCCCGGTCGAGAACGCGGTCGTCTTTCCGTTGCGGATCGTCACGCCGGTGTGGCCTCCGACACGCACGCCGACGCTGTCGAGCTGGGGAAGCGGCCAGGTCTGCGGGCCCATCCCGGGACCGGTGAGCGTGTGTCCGCCGAGATCGACGGTGACGTTATCCGAAACGATGACCATGCCATCGCCGGCGCACGTCAGATCGTTGGCGAGAGTGAAGCTCTCGCTCACACGCATCGCGCAGGTCCCCTGGCGCGTCGGGTACGTCAGCGTCGGCGACGGCGCGGGCGTTGCGGAGGCGCTCGCCGCGGCGGAGCTCGCCGTTGGAGTCGGCGAAGGCCCGGGGGTCTGAGCGGCCTGGCAAGCGACCGCGGCGATGAGAGCGAGCACGCCGAGTCGCGCGACGAGCGGCCGCATGTCGGAAGCCTATACAGCGGCCGGGCGGCGTCGGTTCCCGCAGACTTCGTTCGTGCGCGAGGAAGCGCGGCGTATCGACGAGCGCCTCGAGGCGACGCTGCGCATACCTGACGGCGAGCCGACCGCGATCGTGGTCATTGCGCACGCCTTGCCGACGCATGGCGGGACGATGCGGACCCCCATCATGGCCGCGATCGCGCGCGCCTGCGCGGAGCGCGGGTGGTACGCGTTGCGGTTCAACTTCCGTGGCGTGGGCGCGAGCGCCGGAGAGTGGAGCGGTGGCCGGCACGAGACGGATGACGTCGCCGCCGCGGTCGACTACGCACACACGATCGCGCCCGGCCTTCCGGTCGGCCTCGTCGGCTACAGCTTTGGCGCGTTCCAGATCCTCGCGTACCTCGAGCGTGGTGGGCGCGCCGACGCCGTCGCCCTCGTCGGCGTCGGCACGAAGGACGTGAGCTTCGCGCCGCGCACGCTCCCGACGATCCCTGAGGGCACGTTCATCGTCGCGGCGGAGAACGATCAGTTTGGTACGGCCGACGAGCTCCGCGCGGCGGCTCCGCACGCGCGCATCGCGACGGTGAGCGATGTCGACCACTTCTTCGTCGGCAAACGCGACGACGTCGGCGCTCTCGTCGCGGAGGAACTGGCGCGCGTGCTGCCTGTACCATCGCATCTCCCATGAGCGCTCAGGCCACTGCTGTTGGGCATCCAGAGCCATCGGCTTCCGTGAAGAAGACGAGGAAGCGCATCCTCACGGGCGATCGCCCGACTGCGAAGAGCTTCCACATTGGCAACTACTACGGAACGCTCGCGAATCGGGTGAAGCTGCAGGACGAGTACGAAAGCTTCTTCTTGATCGCCGACTACCACATGCTCACGACCCGCGTGGCGGACCTCCAGGAGATCGGCCCGAACATCCGCGAGCTGGTCACCGACTACCTCGCCGTCGGGATCGACCCCACGAAGACGACGATCTACCTGCAATCGCTCATCCCCGAGGTCACGGAGCTCTTCCTCTATTTCGCGATGCTCGTGAGCGTGCCGCGGGCGCAGCGGATCCCGACGCTGAAGGACCAGATGCGTGACTACAACCTCGCAGTCCCCTCGTACGGGCTCCTCGGCTATCCGATCCTTCAAGCCGCCGACATCCTCATGGTCAAGGGAGATCTCGTCCCGGTCGGCCGCGACCAGGAGTCGCACGTCGAGCTCACGCGTGAGATCGCGCGACGATTCAACGAGCTCTTCGGAGCGGTTTTCCCGGTGCCGGAGGCGCTCATCCCCGAAGGTGGGATGTTGCCGGGCACCGACGGGGCGGGAAAGATGGGGAAGAGCCTCGGTAACGCGATCTTCCTGACCGACGATCCGAAGACGGTCGAGAAGAAAGTCCGCGGCATGTACACCGATCCGAACCGCGTGACCGCCACGACACCCGGCCGGGTCGAGGGGAATCCCGTTTTCGCCTACCACGACACCTTCAACTCCAACAAGGCCGAGGTCGAGGACCTGAAGCACCGCTACCGCGAGGGCACCGTCCGCGACGTCGAGGTGAAGGAGAAGCTCATCGTCGCGCTCGAACAGTTCCTCCAGCCGATCCGCGAGCGCCGGGCGCAGTACGCGGCGGACCCGAAAGCGGTGGACCGGATCATCGAAGAGGGCAGCGCGCGCGCGCGCGAGGAAGCCCGCAAGACCCTTCATGAAGTGCGGTCGGCCATGCACCTCAACTACTTCGGGCTCTAACCTCCGGAGACGATGCCCAGGCTCTACGTCCTAGTCCTCTCCGGTGGCGCCGGAACGCGTCTCTGGCCACTCTCGCGCCGCGACCGGCCAAAGCAGTTCCTCAACCTGATCGGCGATCGGAGCCTTCTGCAAGACACCGTTGACCGGGTCGCGGAGTTCGTGCCGAGCGAGCGGATCTTCGTCGTCGCACCGCCCGAGCACCGCGCGCTCATCCACGAACAGCTGCCCGATTTATCGATTGACCATCTTGTCGTCGAGCCGTACCCGCGCGGCAACGCGGCGGCGATCGGGCTAGCGATGGCGGCGCTCGCCGCCTTCGACCCGGACGCTGTCGTGGCAGTGCTCCCGTCGGATCACGTCGTCGGAAATCGCGGCCAGTTCCGCAAGGTGCTCATCGCCGCGACCGCGGCCGCCGACCGGGGCCATCTCGTGACGCTCGGGATCACGCCCGAGCGGGCAGACACCGGGTTCGGGTACATCGAGGCGGGGGAGAAGCTCGAGATCGAGGCGCCGGTCGAGGTGCGAGCCGTCAAACGGTTCGTCGAGAAGCCCAAGCGCGACGCGGCGGAGCGCATGGTCGCCGCGGGTGGCCATTACTGGAACGCCGGGATGTTCGTCTGGCGGGTGGAGGAGATCCTCCGCGCCTACGAGAAGCACCTTCCGCGTACGGCGAAGGCGCTGGACGCCCTCCGCGAAGCCATCGGCTCGCCCCGCTACGAGTCGGTCCTCGCCGAGGTGTGGGAGGAGACGGACCGGACCACCGTCGATTACGGGATCGCGGAGAGGGCCGACAATGTCGCGGTCGTCCCGGCGGATATCGGCTGGCAGGACGTCGGCTCCTGGGCGCGTCTCGCGGAGATCGTGTCCAAGGCGGACAACTGGGCTTCCGGGGATCTGGTCGCCGATGACGCGCACGACAACTACGCCTGGGCTCCCGGGAAGCTGGTTGCGCTATTAGGAGTGCAGGGTTTGGTGGTCGTCGACACCGAGGACGCCCTCCTCATCACGACAAAGGACGCCTCCGAGCAGGTGAAAACGATCGTCGACCGCCTCAAGCGCGAAGAGAGAGAAGACCTGCTCTAACGGCGACGACAGCCCGACCGAGGGCCCCCGCGCGGTGGGGCACCGGCCGGAGGCCGGGGGGTCCGCCGCCGCGTAAAGAGGGTTTCGGTCGGGCTGGCGGGGCATGGCACTATTCCCGGGCGTTTTTTCCGCGCCTGCGGCGGTCGACGACGCTTGCCTGCCTGATCCCAAGTGGACGCCGACGTTAGAGTGGTGTGGGGAGGGCGCCCAGGGGGTGCCCTCTTTTTGTGAAGTGAAAGGTACGAAGTGGCGGTAGCAGCGAAAAACTTGGTCGTGGTGGAGAGCCCGACGAAGGCCCGAACTCTAGAACGGATGCTCGGTCCGGACTACAAGGTCGAGGCGTCGTTCGGTCATATCCGCGACCTCCCGAAGTCAAAGATGGGCGTGAACCTGAAGACGTTCGTCCCCGAGTACATCGTGCCGGACGACTCGGAGAAGCACGCCCGGACGCTCCGCCGCGAGGCGAAGGCCGCCGACCACGTTTGGCTCGCCACGGACCTCGACCGCGAGGGTGAGGCGATCGCGTGGCACCTCGCCGACATCATCAAGGTCCCGAAGTCGAAGCTCCGGCGCGTCACCTTCCACGAGATCACGCCGGCGGCCATCGAGGAGGCCTTCAGGCACCCACGCGAGATCGATCAGGACCTCGTGAATGCCCAGCAGGCGCGGCGGGTCGTGGACCGGCTCGTCGGCTACACCATGTCCCCGCTTCTCTGGAAGAAGATCCGGTACGGGCTCTCCGCCGGTCGCGTCCAGTCCGTCGCGCTCAGGCTCATCGTGGACCGCGAGCGCGAGATCCAGGCGTTCAAGCCGCAGGAGTACTGGACGCTCGAGGCCGCGCTCGCGAACCTCGCGGGCGAGACGTTCTCGGCCGAGGTCATCCAGCAGAAGGGCCACAAGCTCGAGATCCATGACGGCGAGACGGCGGACAAGCACCGTGCGGCGCTCGCCGATGCCGCATACAGAGTCAAGAGCGTCGAAAAGCGCGAGAGCGGCCGCAACGCCGCGCCGCCGTTCACGACCTCGACGCTGCAGCAGGAGGCTTCCCGGAAACTCGGCTATTCGGTGAAGAAGACGATGGTGCTGGCGCAGCAGCTCTACGAAGGCATCGCTGTCGGCGGCGGTGCGCCGGTCGGTCTCATTACGTATATGCGTACCGACTCGCTGCACGTTGCCGAGGGCGCGCTCCATCAGGCGCGCGACGTCATCACCAAGGAATTCGGCGCGCCATACGCGATCGAGAAGCCGCGCCACTACAAGACCCGGTCGAAGGGCGCGCAGGAAGCCCACGAGGCCATCCGGCCAACGGATCTTTCCCGCACGCCGGATCGGGTGAAGCGGTTCTTGAAGCCCGACCAGCTCAAGCTCTACACGATCGTCTGGCAACGGACGATCGCGTCACAGATGGCGCCGGCACGCTTCGAGAACACGCGTCTCGACATCACGGCCGCTCAGTACCTCTTGCGCGCCAACGGAAGGCGTGTCCTGTTCGAGGGGTTCCTTCGCGTGTACTTCGAGTCGAGCGACGAGCCAGAGAAGGAGATCGCGCCCCTCCCGGAAGTGCAGGAGGGCGAGACGCTGAAGCTCCTCGGTCTCGACGCTTCGCAGCACTTCACGCAGCCGCCGCCGCGGTTCACCGAGGCCTCGCTCGTGAAGACGCTCGAGGAGTTCGGCATCGGCCGTCCGTCGACATACGCCCCGACGATCTCGACGCTCGTTGATCGCAGGTACGTGCGCAAAGAAGGACGTGCGCTCACGCCCGAGGACGTCGGCTTCGTCGTGACCGACTTCCTCCGCGAGCATTTCCCGGAGATCGTCGACACCGGTTTCACCGTACGGATGGAGGAGGATCTCGACCGCATCGCCGCGGGCGAAGTCGAGTGGGTGCCCGTCGTCCGCGACTTCTTCGAGCCATTCGCGAAGCTCGTCGAAGAGAAGAACAAGAGCGTGAAGAAGTCGGACGTGACCGAAGAGGCGACCGACCGTATCTGCCCCAAGTGCGGGCGACCGGTCGTCATCAAGCTCGGGCGGTACGGCCGGTTCTACTCGTGCACCGGCTTCAAGAAGGGCAAGAAGGGCGACCCGCTCCCGCCGGGCGCCTGCGACTACTCAGAGCCGCTCGAGGGACAAAAGGAGCCGCAACTCGAGCTTCTCGAGGGCGAGATGTGCCCGGAGTGCGGCAAGCAGCTCGCGAGGCGGCGTGGGCGGTTCGGTCCGTTCGTCGGCTGCACCGGCTACCCGGAATGCAAGTACATCAAGAAGACGCAGCAGAAGACCGGCGTGACATGCCCCGATTGCGGAAAGGGCGAGCTCGTCCGCCGCCGCGGGAGGGGCCGCTCGGTGTTCTTCGGCTGCGAGCGCTACCCCGAGTGCACCTTCACGGCCCGCGAGCTTCCAGGAGCCGCCGCGACCCCAGGCAAAGACGCCGCATAGGCTTGGCCCGATGAGGGCACGGCCGGCGACTGCGGACGAGACGCGTGACTGGGACCGGCTGATGCACGAGACGGGGCGTCCGCATCTTCTCCAGTCAACCGGATGGGCCGAGGTCAAGGCCGCGACGGGCTGGCGCACGGAGCGGTACATCTTCGAAGACCGTGACGCTCGCGTCGGCTGCGTCCAGGTGCTCCGCAAGCGGCTCGTCCGAGGACTCGACGTCGCGTACGCACCGCGCGGTCCCCTCATCGACGACGAGAAGCTCCCTGATGCGATCGTCGCGCTTCGGCAAGCCCTCGGCCGCGGGATGACCGTGAGCCTGCTGTGCGATCCGGAAGCCGCCGAAAGCGACGCGCTGGCGAAAGCACTCGAAGCCAAAGGCATCCGTCGCTCGCCGGTGTACGTGCAGCCGCGACGGACTCTGCTCATGGATCTCACGCAGGACGCGGAGGCGATGCTCGGCGCGATGCGCAAGAAGACGCGGCAGTACATCCACAAGGCTGAACGCGAAGGAGTCGTGACCGAGAAGACGACGGACCTGGCGCGCTTTCATCGCGTGCTGCGCACGGTCGCCGACCGCGACCACTTCGGTATCCACTCCCTCGACTACTTCGCTTCGCTTGTCGAGGCATTCGGCGATTCGCTGCATCTGCGGATGGTGCGCGTCGATGGCGAGGATGTCGGCGCGCTTCTCGTGATCCGGATCGGCGAACGCGCCTGGGAGCTCTTCGGCGGGTGGAGCGGCGCCCACTCAGAGCGCCGCCCGTTCTATTTGCTCAAGTGGCATTCGCTCATGCAGATGAAGCAGCTCGGCGTGCGCCGTTACGACATGTGGGGCCTCGCCGAAGGGGACGAGCT
>Ga0207646_10001097_pt1 | contig 34453 bp, 29 predicted proteins | sample KBSK5502metaG_FD_184343 | JGI IMG/M metagenome (GOLD analysis project Ga0207646, IMG submission 184343) | Corn, switchgrass and miscanthus rhizosphere microbial communities from Kellogg Biological Station, Michigan, USA - KBS K5-50-2 metaG... | ecosystem: Host-associated > Plants > Roots >... | reverse complement strand
GATGCCGTCCTGGTCAAGCGCATCGCGCATGACCGAATGCCCGATCCGGTACCTGCCGCCGATTCCCCGCGCGTTGCCGGCGACCACGACCTGGGCCCGGTCAAGCTCGACCCCGGACGAGCAGGATGCGACCGACGAGTACAGGCCCCGGTTGTGCAGCACGTCGGCGTCGGACGGCATCTCGATCTCCCCGAGGGCGACCGCGATGCCGAGGGCCGTGCAGCCGTTCGACAGGTCCATCGACTCGTGCGTGTTCTCGGTCCAGACCGTCTTGCCGCGGTTCTTAGCGTCGGAGATCGTGTGGATCGTCAGCAGCGGAGTCTTCGTCTGCACGTAGTGCACGTCAGCCGGGTCGGTGATCCCGGCGCGTTCCATCGCCACCTTGACCGCGTCGGCCACCTTGCTGATCATGGCGCTCCGGCCGATGTCTTCTGGCAGCAGCCGCTCGCTCATCGCGAAACCTATCGTCAACCTCGGCTCATCGGTGCTCACGGCCCGGCCGGCTGGCAGCGTCGCGAAGATCGTCGCGTGCGGGCTGATCACGCCGTCGGTGCCGCCGGACCACACGATCGGGATCTGGCTGACTTCCTCTGTGGTCCGGTTTCCCTTCGCGGCCAGGATCTCCCGGAAGGCGCGGTCGGCCAGGATCCTGGTGTAGTCATTCACGCCGCCGTTGCCCTCGGTCTTGCCGATTACCGCGATGACGTGATCAGCTTCGATGACACCGTCGTCGATCAGCCTGGCGAGCTCGCTCGCGTCTGACACGCTGTGCAGGGGTACCTTGCGCACCTCAATCGGCTCGGGCACGGCTCACTCCTCGGGTGTCGCTCTATCGCTCACGTATCGGGCCGGATGATCAGTGTGTCGCACCGTCTCGCGTCACGACCGTGCCGGCCCGACCCGCCAGTGCCTCTTTGATGGTTGCCAGGTGGGTGATGATCGCCCGGCCGCCGCCGGCGGCGAACCGGCAGGCCGCCTCGACCTTCGGTGCCATGCTGCCGCTGCCGAACTCGCCATGCTCAGCGAGCTCGCTCAGTTGAGCCACGGTGACGGCGCCCAAGGCGCGCTGCGCCGGGGTGCCCCAGCCGGTCATGACGGCGTGCACATCCGTGGCGATGAGCAGCGTGTCGGCGCCGAGCTGGCGCCCGAGCAGCGCGGCAGTCAGGTCCTTGTCGATCACCGCCTCCACGCCACTGAGGACTCCCGCCCCATCCCGCACCACCGGTACGCCGCCGCCGCCCGCGCAGACGACGGTGAATCCGGCATCGAGCAAGATGCGCGCCGCGGCTGCGTCCAGGCACTCGAGGGGCTCCGGCGAGGCGACAACCCGGCGCCAGCCCTTGGTGCCCATGTCCCGCCAGGTCTGGCCGTGAGCGATCATCTTCGCGGCCTCGGCCGCGCTCAGGTACCGGCCAATCGGCTTGGTCGGCTCGGCGAAGTGCGGATCGTCAGCATGCACCAGCGTCCTGGACACCAGGACTGCTGGCCTGCCCGCCGCCACGTCGCGCCGCGCCAGCGCGAACTCGAGCGCATTCATGATCAGCACGCCGATCGTGCCCTGGGTCTGCGCTCCGCACCAGTCGAGCGGGACCGGCGGGACCACGTGCGCGGCGAGCTCATTCTTGACCAGCAGGTTACCTACTTGCGGGCCGTTGCCGTGGGTCAGAACCACCTGGGCGCCCGAGGCCACGATGTCGGCGACCTCCTCCATCGCGACAGTGATCGCCGCTCGCTGGTCCTCGGGGCGGGCGCTGCCGTCCGCGCTTGTCATCGCGTTGCCGCCCAGGGCGATCAGCGCTCGCACGCGGAGTCCGGATCCTCGCTCAGCCAGCGCTTGACCGCGTCGCCGTGCTGGTCGAGCAGCGGCGGCGCGAGGTGCTCGGACCGGCCGGTCACGCGGCCGCCGGTCTCGAACCTGATCGGCGGGCCTGGCAACGTGATCGGGCCGAGCGTCGCGTGGTCCACCTCGATCAGCAGCCCCTGCGACCTGGTCTGGTCCCAGGTGTAGACCTCTTCGAAGTCCCGGACCTTGCCGGCCGGGATCCCGAGCGAGGCAAGCGTAGCGAGGACCTCGGCGGCCTGGTGCTTGCCGAAGGCCGCGTCGACGGCCGCGTTCACAGCGTCGTGGTCGCGCACCCGGTCCCTGTTCAGCGCCCACTCGGGCCGGTCGAGGCCGAACGCTGGCGCCATCCGCTGCCACAGCGCGTCGCTTCCGACTGCGATCTGGACGAACCCGTCAGCGGCCCGGTACAGCCCGTACGGGCAGATCGACGGGTGATAGTTGCCGCTCGGCCCCGGCACCTCCCCTGCCACCGTGTACCTGGTGCCCTGGTAGGCGTGCGCGCCGACGGCCGCCGCGAGCAGGCTCGTGCGGACAACCTGGCCCCGGCCGGTTCTGTTCCGCTCTGTCAGGGCTGCCAGCACGCCGTAGGCCCCGTACATGCCGGCCAGGATGTCGCCGATCGGCACGCCCACCCGCGTGGGCTGGTCCGGTGACGGCCCGGTGACCGACATGATGCCGCCCTCGCCCTGGGCGATCTGGTCATAGCCAGGACGGGTGCCCTCAGGACCGTCGTGCCCGAACCCGGTGATCGACAAGATCACCAGCCGCGGGTTGATCTCGTGCAGCCGCGCCACGCCGAACCCGAGCCGGTCGAGAACTCCGGGCCGGAAGTTCTCGATCAGCACGTCGGCCCGTGCGACAAGCGCAGCCAACAGCGCGCGGCCCGCCTCGGACTTCAGGTCCGCGGCCACTGACTCCTTGTTGCGGTTGCAGGACAGGAAATAGCTCGCGTGCTCGCGCCCGTCGCTGCCGCGCAGAAATGGCGGGCCCCAGCCGCGGCTGTCATCGCCCTCTGGTGACTCGACCTTGATCACCCGCGCGCCGAGGTCGCCGAGCATCATCCCCGCGTGCGGCCCGGCCAGCGCCCGCGACGCGTCGACCACGACCAGCCCCGCCAGCGGGCCCCTGACCTCGCCCGAGCCTCCGGCCAGGGAATGCTCGGTCATAGCCAGTCGACCTCGGCGGACGCGGCGCCGGCCAGCCTGGCGTAGCCTGGCCCGCGGTCGAAGAATGGCTGCTGGTCCGGCCGCTCTGCCCTCATTTTCAGGCGCAACAAACCCGTCTCCTCCATGTCCGCGGCAGGCGCGTCGCCTGATCCGGTGATAACAACGCCATAGTTGGCAGCGGCCCCGGCCCGCGAGACCTTGCCCCAGGCCACGTCCCTGACCACGAGCCCGACCTCGCGATCGAGCGGATCGCCCCAGCCGCCCCCGCCCGTGGTCCGGATCCTGATCAGCGTCCCGGCCGGCACCGGCTCTCCGTCGGCGAGCGCGTCTGCGGGCCGTTGATCCTGGCCGTCTGGGTCGATCATCACCTCGAACGGACGGCCGGCCTTCCCGCCGTTGACCCCCCAGCAGGACAGGATCGAGCGGTCCGCAATCGACATGAAGTAGCCGTCGGTGCGCATCCTGATGATCTTCTCGTACCCCAGGCCGCCGCGGAACTGTCCGGGGCCGCCCGAGTCGACCGCCAGCCCGAGGCGCTCCACGATGAAGGGGAACCGGGCCTCGGAGAACTCGGCCGGCAGGTTCCGCGAATCCGGTACCACGTGGATGGTGTCCTCGCCGTCGGCGTAGTACCGGCCTCCTGAACCGCCGCCGAGCACCTCGCGCATCAGGTAGGGCTCGCCAGCGCCGTCGGTGCCGTAGACGCCGGTGTACCTGATCGTCTCCTGGTCGGCAGGCATTCGCCCGCCGACAGCCTTAGCGAGCACGCCGGCGAGAACGCCCAGGAGCCGCAGGATCACGAACGTGCGCGCGTTGGTTGGCGCCGGGAAGACCGGCGTGAGCAAGGTGCCGGGCGGCGGGAACCGCATCTCGATCAGCTCGACCACGCCCTCGTTGACGTCGAGCTCGGCCATCCGCTCTGGCGAGTCGGCGAGGTTGCGCAGGATCGGCGCCAGCCATTTGGCCAGGAAGTTGCCGTCCGCATAGTTGGCACAATGGTTGATCGGGCCCTTCGCCTGCGGGCCGGTGCCGGTGAAATCCATGATAAGTTTCGGGCCGCCCGGCGTGTCATCGGCCGTCCTGGTCAGGGTTATCCGCTGGGCGTGCAGCCTGGGCGGATCGACGCCGTCGTGCTCGGCGTAGTCTTCCCAAGTCCAGGTGCCCTCGCCGATCTTGGCCAGGATCTCCCGGCGGAAGGTGGCCGCGGTCCCCGCGATGATCGCGTCGAAGCAGGCCTCGACGGCCTCCTTTCCGTACCGGCCGAACAGCTCGGCCAGCCGACCCGCGCCCATCAGGCACGCCGCGCACTCGGCATCGAGGTCAGCGGCGAGCGACTCGGGCATCCGCGAGTTGCGGGTCATGATCGTCAGGACCGCGCGGTTGGCGACACCCTGATCCCAGAGCCTGACCGGCGGGACCATAAGGCCCTCTTCGAACACGCTGGTCGCCCGGCTAGGCATCGAACCGGGCACCGCGCCGCCAATGTCGTCGTGGTGGCCGAATGCCTGGACAAAGGCCACGACTACCTGCCCGCGACCATCGCCCGCGTCATAGAAGACGGGCACGGTTACGCACAGGTCAGGCAGGTGGCCGATGCCGCCCTCTGAGGAGTACACGTCGTTGTGGAAGAACACGTCCCCTGGCCGCATCGTCTCCGCCGGGAAGTCGCGCACGATCGGGTGCACGAGCGAGCTGTAGGACCGCCCGGTCAGCTTGCGGAGCAGCCGGTCGTGGATTCCGGCCCGGAAGTCGTGGGCGTCCCTGATCATCGGCGACCTGGCCGTCCGCCCGATGGCGGTCTCGACTTCCTTCTCGATCGAGGCAAGGCTGCCGGCGATGATCTCAAGCAGGACCGGGTCGAGGTCCTCGCCCCGGTCGGTCAGCGTCCTGCCCACCGTTCACCTCGTCTTGATCGCCGCGCCCCGGTCAGCTGATCCAGCCGAGGATATGGTCGTTGATTTCCGCGGGCTTTTCCAGGTGCAGGAAGTGGCCAGCCTCCTCGATCCCGATCATGCGCGAGGAGGGCGCGAGGAACTGCTCTGCCCCCCGCGCGAGGTCCGCCGATATGCACCCGTCGGAGGCACCGTGCATGTACAAGGTGGGCTGCGGAGCCTGGGTACCGACGGCTTGCTCTTCGGCCGCGTACCGGCTCGCATCCCCCGCCGCTGCGCCGGAAGGCGCGGTTCCGACGGCGCGGTAGTAACCGATCGCTGCAGACAGGTTCGCCGGTTCGCGCAGGCATTCCTTGACGTTGGCTAGGTCCTCCCTTGCGTCGTATCTCGGTGACCAGTCATTCCAGAGCCGATCGAGGATGGACATGCCGTCCGCGGCTACCACCGCATCGGCGAAGCCGAGCGGGTCACGGAACATGAAGACGTAGAAGAACCGCCTGAGCTGCCCGTAGTCGCTGAACAGCACCGGGTCCAAGCCCGCAGGCGGCACCGCCAGTGTCACCAGCCGGCGCCAACGGTCCGGCGCATGCGCCGCCGCCGCGTACGCGGCTTCCGCGCCCCAGTCGTGCCCGATGAGGACGGCATCGTGGTCGCCGGCCAGCACCTCGTGCAGGGCCACGGCATCAGCAGCAAGCGCACCGACCTGGTAGGCGCCGTCTGCGGGGATTCCGGTCGGTGCGTAACCGCGCATGAACGGCGCGACGGCATGAAACCCCGCTCCCGCCAAGGCAGGCAGCAGGTGCCGCCAGGTGTGCGCGGAGTCAGGGAAGCCATGCAGGCACAGCGCGAGCGGGCCCGACCCCGCCTCCAGGATCCCGAACTCAAGGTCATTGGCCCGTACCATGCGGGTTGCCAGCGCGGGAGCAGCCATGGAAGGAACCTACTCCGGCGGGAGCGCCCCTTCCCACCGGCGTCCGTGCAGACTGGTTGCGGCGGCTAGGTCAGTTGCTTGACGAAGCGACCGGACTGCTCGCAGGCATCGGTGAATCCCTGGCCGCGGACCGATGAACCCTGCTGTCGTGATAGCAGCATCAGGGGTTCATCGCTGCTGGCCATGCGATGGCGAACCCGAGCGAGATCGTACGTCAGCCGGGGAACATGTCGGGGTCGGGGCCGGTGCGCTGGTTCTTGTTCAGCGCGCTGACCGAGGCGATGTCCTCGCCCGAGAGCTCGAAGTCGAAGATGTCGAAGTTCTCCCTGATCCGATCCGGGCTGACCGACTTGGGGAAAACGATGTCGCCGCGCTGGATGTGCCAGCGCAGCGCAACCTGAGCCGGGGTCTTGCCGGTCTCGCCGGCGATCCGCCTGATCACCGGCTCCCGCAGCAGCTCGCCGCCCCGGGCGAGCGGTGACCACGCTTCCACCGCGATCTGGTGTTCGGCGCAGAACCTTCGCAGCTCATCTTGCGTCAGGTACGGATGGACCTCGACTTGGTTAGCCGCCGGAGGGATGTCGCTCTGCGTGTGCAGCCGCCGCAGGTGGTGCGGCTGGAAGTTGGAAACGCCGATGGACCGGGCGCGGCCGTCGCGGTAGAACTCGGCGAGTGCATGCCAGGTCGAGACGAAGTCACCGTCGTACTTCGTCGGCAAGGGCCAGTGAATGAGGAAAAGGTCGATATAGTCGAAACCAAGCGCTTTCAACGTCTGATCGAACGCCCGGCGGGCGTCGTCCGGACGATGAGCGTCGTTGCTCAGCTTGCTGGTGACGAACACTTCACGGCGACTCAGCCCGGACTTCGCGATGGCTTCGCCGACCTCCTTCTCGTTGCCGTACATCTCAGCGGTATCGATGTGCCGGTAGCCGACCTCCAAAGCCGCGCTGACGGCGTCGACCGTGTCTTTCGGCCTGATGAGGAAGACACCGAAGCCGAGCTGCGGAATCGTCTGGCCGTTGTTCAGCATGATGTCGGGTACTGGACTCACAACTGCTCCTCCAAGGCGGGTATTGCGCCCGCATGATGATCGTCCCTCGGGCCTGCCCAGGATGAGCGGCTTCATGCACCGCCACCATGCCTGCCGCGGGCGCGTACTGGCCGATGACGGCAGAATCAGTTCACGATGAGTTCATCTGCCGGTAGCGCAACGTCCGACCACCCGCCGAGCGGCTCGCCATGCCGCCGAGCCGCTGCTCACCGCCGCTCAGGCCGAAGAAGTCGTCGGGCCGGTCATACCACACAGCGCAGCACCTCAGCTGCCCCTCAGGTAGGTCAGCACGGCAAGCACCCGGCGATGATCATCGGCAGCCGGCAGCAGGCCGAGCTTGGTGAAGATAGATCCAACGTGAGTCTCAACCGTCTTTTGCGACAGGTACAGCCTGGCGCAGATAGCCGCGTTCGAGCGTCCCTGCGCCATCAGCTCGAGGATGTCCTGCTCGCGAGCGGTGAGCTTCGCGCGGGCGTCGTTCTCGCGGCGGCGCAGGAGCTGCGCGACCACCTCCGCGTCGATCACCGATCCGCCCGCAGCGATCCGCCGCACCGCCTCAGCGAATTCCGCGATGTCTGACACGCGATCCTTCAGCAGGTAGCCGACCCGGGCCGGGGCGTCCCTGAGCAGCCTGATCGCCTGCCGGGTCTCGACGTAGTGCGACAGCACGAGCACCCCGACGCCCGGGTGCTCGGCCCGGATTCGCTGCGCCGCGAGCAGGCCCTCATTGGAATTGGTCGGCGGCATCCTGACATCTGTGACCGCCACGTCGGGTGCCTGCCCACGCACGGCTGCCATCAGCTCGTCGGCGTCCCCGGCCTGGCCGACGACGGCGAAGCCCCGGTCCGCGAGCACTCGCGCCAAGCCCTCCCTGAACAGCACCGAATCGTCGGCGAGCACCACCCGGATGACGGCCGGCGCCGTCACGTCCGCTGCCCCGGTTGCCGCACTCATTGCCGCATTCATCGCTCAGCCGGGACCGGGATCTCGACCCGCACGAGGGTGCCGCCACCGGGCGGGCTCTGCACGCCGAATGTGCCCCGGACCGCGGCCACGCGATCGGCCAGCCCGCGCAGCCCCGATCCGTGGCTCACGTCCGCGCCGCCGACACCATCGTCGGACACCTCCACCAGCAGCACCCCATCGCGGCGGGACAGTTCGACCCGGGCCGCGCGCGCCTGGGCGTACTTGATGACGTTGGCGATCGACTCGGCCACCACGAAATAGGCGACCGCCTCAACCGGCTCCGACAGCCGCCCCTCGAAGTCGGTACGCACCTGAACGGGCACGGCCGACCGGTCGGCGAGCGCCTCGACCGCCGCTGGAAGGCCCTCCTCGGTGAGTATCGCCGGATGGATGCCGCGGGCCAGCTCGCGGAGCTCGGCGATCGCCTGCTTGAGGTCCGATGTAGTCGCCTCGATCGAGGCGGCCAGGGCAGGATCGACGCCGTCTCGGTCGCGGAGCATCGCCAGCGAGAGCACGAGCGTCGCTAGCCGCTGCTGTGCGCCGTCGTGCAGGTTGCGCTCGACCCGGCGCCGCTCCCTGTCACCCGCCTCCACAATCCGCTGCCGGGACGCGCGTACCTCGTCAAGCTGCGCTCGCAGATCCGCCTGCAGCCGCTCGTTCTCCAGCCTGATCCCCGCCGCGGCTGCGACCGCGCGGACCAGCCCGGCGTCCAGCGCCGGATCGTGGATCAGCGCCGCCAGCGGCCCCCCGGCCCGGTCGATCACCGTGACGGCCTTCGCCCGGCGCCCCTCGCCGGGCCGTGGCGGCGATTCCGGTCGGCCGTCGGCGTCCACCCAGTGATCACCGTCATCCAGCGCGTACAGCACTCGCAGCAGAGGATCACCCAGGGCCTTGGCCAGGGCCGCCCTCAGCTCGCCGGGCAGCAGCGGCCGGTCCATCGCCACGACCAGATCACCGACCGCGCTGCGGGCGAGCCTAGTCGCGAGCAGTCCCCATAGGAATATGAGCGGCAGGCTGATCTGCAGGACGCTCTGGAGCTCCCACATCAGGTAGGAGAACTGGTCGGCGGTTGTGTCCGGCGAGGCGAAGCCGTCCATCAGGTAGACAAGGCCGACGACCGCGAAGCCGATCCACAGCGGGATCAGGTCCCTGCGCTCGGCGGGGGTCGAACGCCGCCACCGGAGCCAGACCGCGAGGAAGAACAGCGGCACGGTCAGGAAAGCCGCCCGCTGGGAAAGTGACAACGAGGTCAGGACCGCTGTCCTGCTCGGGAACGGCGCCGGCTCCCACGCGCACCTCGTGCACCCGTCGGCCCGCGGATCGAAAGCCAGCAGGATGACCACGCAGACCACCGCGTTGACGCCGTAGATCAGGCCGATCACGAACCGCTCGAACCTTGTTCGCAGCCGACCGGTCGGGTAGGCAAGCGCAGCGTGCGCGATGAACGCGCCGCTCGGCTGCGCGCCAATCATGCCGATCATCGGAACCGCGGCGATGTTCAGGTTGGACCAGTTGCCGAAGTAGGCGCTCACGGCGTAGGCGATCATGAGGACGCCCGTCGCGTTGCCCGGCCTGCGGTCGAGCGCGACGAGGCCGGCGAGCACAAAAGAAAGGCCAACGGCGGCGTCAATGAAGTGGTTTTCCGGTACGCCGACATGGATGCTCACCCACTCGGCGCCCACGATCCATGCGACGAGCACGACCCCGAGCGCGGTCAGCCAGCACCGCCTCCTCGTCATGGCGCCGGTCCCTCGAGCACGGACTCCAGTGCCATCGCCGACAGGTCGGCCTTGGTGATGAACCCGCGGGCACCGCTGCGCGCGATCCGGCCTCCGTAATCGGCGGCGTCACGGCTGGAGATCAGGATGATGGCGGGCGGATCTGGCCTGCTCCGGATCTGCCTGACCACCTCGAACCCCGTCAGATCGGGAAGCTGGACGTCGAGGAGCACGACATCGGGTGACAGATCCATGGCCACACGTACCCCAGAGGCTCCGTCTGCGGCCTCACCGACCACCTCGTAACCCGCCACGGCGAGCAGCGCCTTGGCCTGGGCACGGAATCCCGCGTGGTCGTCGACGATGAGGACACTGCGCGCCATCGCTAGATGCTGGCATTGAAGCACGGCCCGCGCATCAGGGCTAGCCCTGACGCTGAATACCGCGGTCAGCCCCGATGCGCCCGCTCACCTGCGCTCCGTACGGTCGAACGACACATCAGCGAGCGGAGGACAGTATGGATACGAAGACTCTTTCGCCGGTCGCCGCAGCAGGCTACTCTGCTCGGCCGGCCGTGGTGGCATACCTTGGCGCGGCGGCATTCATCGTCGCGACGGCGTGGAACGCGCTCGCCATGCATGGGGTGACCGTGGCGTCTGCACCGCACGCCGCAGCGAACATGCCGGCCGACCAGGCCATGCGGGCCTACTACCGCTGGGTGGCCACCACTATCGGGCAGGAACAGCTCTACTCGGCCATCGCCATCGTCGGGTTCGCCTGCCTTGCGGCGGTCGCCGTGCTCACCCGGCAGGTCCTGGATCGTGACGACGCCCTGGCCAGGGCCGGTGCATTCGCCGTCGGCGCCGGCGCGGCCACCTGGGTGGTGGGCAGCCTCATCGAGTTCGGCGGCCACCGCGCAATCGGACTCATGGCCACGCACATCAACCCGATTCAGGTCACGAACTCGATCTCGTTCACGATCGACACGATCGTGCAGGCCTTTGACCTGGCAGCGTTCGCCCTTCTCTCCGCGGGGATGCTGGCCTTCGCCAGGGTGGCCATTCGGCGGGGGCGTCGGGGGTGGGCGGCCTGCACGCTCGTGCTCGCGCTGATAGGCCTCCTCGCCGCGTGGTCCTACGCCGCGGGCAATGGCGACTTCACCCAGGCCGTGCTGCTCGCGGGCGGCCTCGCGGCGATGCCGGCGTGGCTGATCTGGACGGCCAGGCTGGCACCCGCTGGCTCGTCGTCATGACGCCGACGGCTCGCCACGGTCGCGCGGCAGGAGCAGGCTGCGGAGCGTCCGGTGAGCCAGCGCTCGTACCGGTCCGGGTCCCCAGGGAATTCCTGGAGCCGAGCGAGCGGTACGGCGAGGCGGGCTACTGCGCTTGGAGGGCAACCACGGGACGCACCGTATCCTCGACGCCGGGCGACTCCCGTTCCAGCAACAGCAGCCGGCCCAGCGTGGCCCGATTGAGCCCCAGCGCGGTGATCTTCACCCGTCGGCGAGGAACCGAGCACTCGCTCGCTCAGCAGGGCCGCGGCGTCGGCGTCGTACCACGGCAGGGAGCTGTCGGCGAACAGGTGCCGGTCGCCGGGGTAGAGGAACAGCTCGGCGTCCTCGGTCGAGGCGATGAGCTCTCGGGCCGCGTCGAGCTCGTAGCCGACGAAGTACGGGTAGTTCTCCATCCCGTGGATCTGCACCGGTACGCCGGAGGGCCAGGGGGTTCCGAACTCCGCCGGCCGCACGCATCCGTCGAACATCAGCATCCCGCGGGCTCCCGGCCGGGTCTGGGCCAACATCTGCGCCAGCTCGACGCCGAGCAAGAACCCGGCGTAGACCAGCGCGTTTCCAAGCCCGTCGGCGATCCGCCGGGCCTGCTCCCTGATCTCGTCAGAGCCGAGCTCTTCGGCATACGCCACCCCGCCTCGATGCTGTCGAACGTCCGGCCGCCGTAATAATCGGGGGTATGCACGGTATGCCTGGCCGCACGCAGCTTGCCGGCGAAGGCGACGACGCCCGGAGTCAGCCCGAGCGAGTGATGGAGCAACAGAGCCTCGGCCACCGGGCGTTCGTCCTTTCGTCTGCACCTGGGCGTCGGCAGCATGTCGCCCGCGACGAGCCCCAGGCCCAGATCACGCAGACCAGGCATGCCCCGTCGCCGCGGGCACGCTCAGAACGGCCATCTCACCCAACGTACCGAGCGACAACAACTTCCGGGTTAACTTCGAAGAGCCGCCTTTCCCGGCCCCGGTACCAGCGGATCTGGGTGGCACAACATCCAGCATCACCCGATCCAGTGTTCAGGTGAACCGGCGGCCGCCCAGCCAGCCGCGGTGCCATCGATGAATAATGTTCGGCCACGCCGTCAGCGCTCGGTCGCGGCCAGGTCGGATACGGGGAGCCCGCCGCTGATGGTGGTGCCGGTCCCGGGCGCGGAGCTGATGAGAAGGGTGCCGCCAGCCGCGGCTAGCCGGTCTGCCATGCCTTGCAGCCCAGTGCCGCAGGTGGCTGTCGTGGTGTCGAATCCGGTCCCGTCGTCAGTCACGGTGAACTCGAGATGGTTGCCTGGGCAAGACAGGGCCACGGCCGCCCAGGACGCGTGGGCATATTTCGCGGTGTTCTGCAGCGCTTCCAGGAGCCCACTTCGAGTCCGCCCGACCGGTAGCGGATCACCAGGGACGCGAAGGCCACCGCCAGGAGCACGGTGTCCAGGACCCCCAGGCTGTTGAGGGTCCCGATCAGGGCGGTCGACAGGACAGGTCCCAGTGACCTGATGCCGAGGGGGTTCGGAAACGCCAGCGACTCACCACCGGGTGCCGGGAGCACCACCAGCCTCGGATGCACCACGAACCCGATCATCGCCAACGCGGTAGTCAGCAGGCCCAGCCAAACGAATGGGCGCCAGCGCGGCGACGGCAGCCTCCCGGACGGAAACACAAGCAGCATGAAGCCAAGCGCGGCCAAGACCGGCACGAAGCTCCACTCAGCCAGCAAGCCCACCAGCTCCGGCGCCGGCAAAGCCCCGGAGTGGGTAATTCCCAGCACCGCGTAGGCGGAGGCGGACGCCATGAATGCTATGCAGGCCCCTAGGCCGAGCATGAACCAGCCGATCACGTTGCCCGCGCGACGGACGATCAGCGCACCGAGCGTGACGTACAAGACAGCGGCGGGCGCAGCGCCCAGGTTCGTCACCACGTCCGAGGTCACCAGATCGCCCCGCGCCATGACCGTCAGGACCGCCCCGGCCAGCGAAAGCACCGTGACCGTGACCCACGTGGCGGGTGTGGCGCCCCTTGAGCCTGGCACCGGCTGTCCTTATGACTCGCCTCGGCGTGACCAGGCATAGAGGTAGCCCGCGATGCCGAGGATGAGCAGCCCGTCGAGGGCGTGCAACGCGCCGTAGATCGCGTGGCTATCCGCGAGCCCCGCGAGCAGGCTTTGCATCAGCGAAGTCAGCAGGACCAGCACAGCCGATCCGATGATCGCGCGGGCGCCCAGCCGGGCGATCACCGCGAGCACCAGGATGAGCAGGGCGATGCCGGCCATCGTAAACCCAAGAGCGCGGTGGGGTGCGAAGGCCGAATCGCCCCCGGCGGCTAGGCCCTGGTCCTGGAGACTGAACACACCCAGGCCGGCCAGGAAGATCTGGGCTAGCCCGAGTAGCAGGAATCCAAGCAGCAGCCAGCGATAGCCGCGGAAGGCTATGCCGCGCAGGCCGGTGAAGAGACTGGCCGAGACTTTCTCGTGACCGGCGGTGGCAGGCTCGTTACCTATCATCTTTGCTTGCTCCTCGTCCGGGCTGCGCTGCGAAACGTGAAGGCGCAGGAACGTTACGTCTGACATTGATGCGTCTGAATTGCGGCCGGAATGACCGAACTGGTTGATGCCGGACAACACGTGACGCATGTCCAGAGACCGAAACATGCGCCACCGCATCCGATCGAATCCCGTGCACGAAAAAATCAAAGCATGGCAGAACAGCTTCACCAAGGTGGCCAGCCACCACCGGGAAGTCGTGCTAGCACCCCTGACCGGGTGCGCGAGGCCAGCTCTTCGAGCCAGCTCTAGTTGTCGGCCGAGTGCCGGATGGAAACGCTCACAAAGTGCGGTCGGACCGCGCCAGAAATGATGGTGCAAGATCCCTTGAGAACCTGCGGCGCGGTGCGCGACGACCTTGCGATGATGCTCCAGGTCGGCGCGCTCACGGCGCGGGCCTGACCCGCAGGTTGCCGAAGCCGTCGACCTCGGCGGTGAAGCCCGGATGCAACGGGACGGTGGCACCGTACTCCTCGATCACCGCCGGGCCGGTGACCACATCGCCGGCCGCCAGCCCGGCCCGGGCGTAGGTGTCGGCCGGCGCGAATTCCTGGCCGCGGCCGAAGCACACCAGGCGGCCGCCGGTCCGCGCCCGGCCCGGGTCGCCATCCCCGGCCCCGAGGTGCGCCAGAACAGGCCTGCGGATCGGGCCGACCCCGGTGACCCGCAGGTTCACCCACTCGACGTGCTGGCGGGAGTCGCCCCGGAAGTCGTAGCCGTAAAGCGCGCGGTGCGCGTCATGGAAGGCGCTGGCGACCGCGTCGGCGATCCCGGCATCGATAGGGCCAGCTGGAACATCCGTGCCATCGCGGCCGCCTGGCACCGGCACCCGCACCTCGAACGCCTGCCCGAAGTACCGCAGGTCTGCCGTCCTGATCAGCCGCTGGGCACCGGCTTCAAAGCCCTGACTCGTCAGTCCGCCCCGCGCGCGGGCCTCCAGGTCTGTCAGGATCTCCTGCATCGCGACATAGTCGAGCGCATCGTGCCTGCTGACCGCCGTTCGCACCTGGTCGATCCGGACGTCGACGGTCAGCAGGCCGAACGCCGACACGTTGCCTGGATTGGGCGGCACGAGCACCTCGCGGATGCCCAGGATGTCGATCAGCGGGCAGAGCAGCAGCGATCCGGATCCGCCGAACGTGACCAGGGTGAAGTCCCTGACGTCCAGGCCCCGCTTCACGGTGATCTGGCGGACCGCGTTGGCCTGGTTCCAGGCCGAGACTTCGAGGATGCCGGTCGCGCACTCTGACTCGGTCAGGCCGAGCCTGCCAGCCAGGGCGGCCAGTCCGACGTTGGCAGCAGCCAGGTCGAGCGGCACCTCGCCGCCAAGCAGATGCGGCGGGATCCGGCCGAGCGCCAGATGCGCGTCGGTGACCGTGACCTCTGTGCCGCCAAGGCCGTAACAAATCGGCCCCGGGTCGGCGCCGGCCGACTGCGGCCCGACCTTGAGCGCGCCTTCCGGGGAAAACCAGGCGATCGAGCCGCCGCCCGCGCCCACGGTGACGACGTCGACCATCGGAATCATCGACGGATACGCGCCGACGCTGCCCTCGGTGGTCAGCGCGGCCTCGCCGTCGGTGACGAGAGCTACGTCGGTGGAGGTCCCGCCGCCGTCGCAGGTCAGCACCCGCGTGACACCCGCTTCCCGCGCGATCAGGGCGGCACCGAGGGCCCCGGCGGCGGGCCCGCTCAGCACGGTCGTGATCGGCAGCCTGGTCACCTCTTCGGCGGAGACCACCCCGCCGTTGGACTTCATCACCTGCAGCGGCAGCCGCCTGCCAGCCAGCTTGTCGAGCCGCTCGCTGATCGATCGCAGGTAGCTCGCGACCCGCGGCTTGACGGCAGCGTCGAGCAGCGTGGTCATGGCCCGCTCATACTCCCGGTACTCGCGCAGCACCTCGCTGGACAGTGACACGAACGCCGCGGGATGCTCCCTCGCCAGCACGGCGGCCATCCGATGCTCGTGGTCAGGGTTCGCGTAGGAGTGCAGGAAGCAGACGCCCAGCGTGTCGATCCCGCGATCGCGGAACCAGCGCGCCACAACCACGGCGGTGTCCTCGTCGAACGGCCGCAACTCAGCGCCGGTGTAGTCGAGCCGCCCGCCAACTGTCTTGACCAGGTCGGCAGGCACGATCCGGTCCGGCTTGACCCAGAAGTAGGAGTTGCCGTAACCGTCGGGGACCGACTGGCGGGCGATCTCGAGGATGAACTCGAATCCCTCGGTGGTGATGAAGCCGAGCCTGCCGACCTTGCCCTCGAGCAGCTGGTTGGTCGCGATCGTCGTGCCGTGGCTCACAGCCGTGACCGCCGACGCGTCCGCCCCGAGCTGGCTGAGCACCTTGGCCAGGCCGTCGATGAACCCGATCGACGGGTCGGCCGGCGTGGTCGGGGTCTTGGTAACGGCCAGTTCGCCGCCGACCTCGTCGTAAGCCACGACGTCGGTGAAGGTGCCGCCGGTGTCGATCCCGATCCGCAGCCGCCGCCCGCTCGCCCGACCCGCCACCTGACCGGCCTCCACCGCCCGGCCGGCCTCCAGCGCCCGGCCGGCCATTCCCGCTGGCGCCGCCCCGCCAGCCCGATCCTCGGTTCCCGGCGGCATGCCCGGCATCAGCGGCTGGCGCGGCCGGCGACACCGCTTTCCCGCCCTGAAGCCCGGTTGCGCCGGCCGAGCAGCGCGCCGATCAGGATCCCGGCCAGCCCGACAACGGCGCCGGCCAGCAGCCCGGTCCTGACCGCGGGCCCTTGCCGGTCAACAGCGGGAACCGGCTGCTCGCGCAAACCTATTCCGCGCCGCGCCCGCTCGATGACCGACTCTCCCGCCGGCTGCCCAGCGACGCCCGCCGGCCGCGGAGCGGCCGGCGGGCCAGTAAGCACGTTGTCCAGGTTGCCGATGAAGTCTCGGGCCAGCCGCAAGGCGATGCTGGCGAGCATCCGCTGGCCGATTCCTGCGATCGACCCGGCAACCTCGGCGTCGGCCTCGCAGCTGACCTGGGTCGCGCCATCGCAGGCAGGGGTGAGCCGCACCTCGACGTCGGCGCTGACCGTTCCCCTCGCACCCGCAGCCGATACGTGCAGCCCGAGCACGCTCGGCGCATCGGCATGCCGGACCGCAGCCGTGCCGCCATAAGTTCCGCTGACCGCGGCTATCGCGATCGCAATCGTGAACTCGCATCTGCCATTCCCGGTGACGTCGAGCCGCTCGATACCGGGAATCGCACGAACGAGCACGTCGCGCTCAGCCAGCGCCGCCCACACGGCCTCGGCCGGCACATGCACTGTTCCGGCGCCGCTGACCCTCATCGGTACCTCCCGCCAGTACGCCAACGCCAGTGTCCGCCTAGCCTCGCACGCTGCTCACAGCTGATGAAGCACGGGTATCTCCCCTTGCCATCAGGCCGGATGGCCCCGTCCTAGCTGGGTGCCAGCTGGGGTCTAGCGCCGTCGGTTCGCGCTTGCCGGAATCGCGCCGATGTCACGGCCGCAGGCATTAGGCTCACGCTGCGGAAAGGCGGCGTCGTGCGCACAATCGAGCTTTCAAACCACCCGGCGGACGCGCTGCGGCTTGCCAGGCAGCGCCGCGCGGACGGCGGCCTGCAGGGCCGCGCAGACAGGAGGCGGCAGGCCCGGGCCGACGGCGGGCCACTGGCCCGGGCGGAGTTTGCTGAGGCGCTCGCGCGCCACCAGTTACTCGTCAGGCGGGCAAGCAACGCGCGAGACAGGGCCCGCGACCACCGGCGCTGGCTCACCTGGCTGCGCGCGGCGCTCACGGTCAGGAAGCTGCGGCGGCTGGCCCCAGTCCCCCCGGCGTCCCCGGCGCGCCCGGGGCGCCCGGCGCGCCCGTTTAGGTCCGCGGCCGTCACCGCGCCGGCGGATACCGAGGAGAAACTGGCCGCGGGCGTGGCTGGGGAGCAGCAGGCCGCGCGGGACTTCGGCCGGGTGCTCGGCGATGACTGGGTCCTGGTCCGGGGCTACTGCAACAAGCGGGGCGAGATCGACCACTTGCTCCTTGGCCCGCCAGGACTGATCGCGGTCGAGAGCAAGCATCTGAACGCGACCGTGTACTGCGACGGCGACGACTGGCGCTTCGAGAAGTTCGACCGGGCCGGGAACCTGGTCGAGCGCGGCAGCCTCAGCGACCGCGGCGGCCGCGCACCGAGCATTCAGCTCAACGAGCCTGCCGACATGCTCGAGGAGTTCCTCAGCACCCGGGCCGGCAAGGTGTCCGTGCTGCGCGTCGTGCTGCTCACTCATCCGGGCTCCAGGCGCGGCACGTGCCGGAAGCCGACCGTGCACATCGTGACGTCGGCAACCTTGCTAGCCGGCCAGCTGAACGACATGCCTCCCGTGCTCAGCGCGTCCCAGCGCGCCAGGCTGGAGGAACTCATTGCCCGTGACCACCGTTTTCACCAGGCTCGCCGCCCGCCTCGCCCGGCTGCCAGGCCGCCTCGCGGAGCGAGAACAGCTCGCTCGGCGAGATCGGCATCGAGGTAACCGGGATTCCCTCGGCGTCCTCGATCGCAGCGGCGAACACGGCCGCGCCCGGAATCACCCCGGCCTCGCCGGCGCCCTTGATGCCAAGCGGGTTGAGCGGCGATGGCGTCTCAAGGTGATCGATCTCGATGCCGGCCGGAACCTCGCTGACGTACGGCATCAGGAAGTCCATGAACGAGGCGTTCTGCAACTGGCCAGTCTCGTCGTATTCCATTCGCTCATACAGGGCCCCGCCGACCCCCTGGGCGACGCCGCCATGAATCTGGCCCTCGACGATCCGCGGGTTGATCAGCGTGCCGCAGTCGTGCACCACGCAGTACCGCACGATTTTGATCTCGGCGGTCAGCGGATCGGTCTCCACGACAACCGCGTGCATGCCGGAAGCGAACGTCGACCGCAGCGGCGAGAAGAACTCGCGGCCCTCGATCCCCGGCTCGTCGCCCTCGGCGACCGGGGGCGCATTGATGTCGCCGCCCGCGAACTGGGTCGCCGCCTTGGCGGCCTCGTCGAAGGCGTACCGCAGCGGGTTCGACAGCACGGCCACGGTCCCGATCGCGATACCGGATTCCGGGTCGCCCTTGATCCGGACGATCCCGTCGGCGATCTCCAGGTCGTCGGGCGAGGCCTCCAGCGCAGCGGCGGCCACCCGGATCGCCTTGGCCCTGGCGGCTCGCGCAGCCAGCGCGACCGCCGACCCGCTCATTACGGCCGCGCGGGAGGCGAACGTCCCCACGGCGTAGCCGAACGCGCGGGTATCCCCCGTGACCACCTCGACATCGCCGATCGGCACACCGAGCTCGTCGGCGACGATCTGGGCGAACACGGTCTGGTGCCCCTGGCCCTGCGACGTTAGCCCGGTCGCCACCTTGACCTTGCCCGACGTCTCGACCACCACGTGCGCGCCCTCGTACGGCCCGACCCCGGTCCCCTCCACATAGCAGGCAAGACCGATCCCCAGCCGCCTGCCCTCATCCCTGGCCGCTGCCCGCTCCGCCTCGAACTCGTCCCAGCCCACCAGCGCCTTAAGCTTCGCCAGCGACGCCGGATAATCGCCTGAGTCGTAGATCAGCGGCCGGCCGTCCTGGAAGATGAGCCCGTGATCGTACGGCATCTCCTCGGGCCGGATGAAGTTGCGCTCCCGCACGGCTGCGCGGTCCAGGCGCAGCGCCGCAGCGATCGCGTCCATCGTCCGCTCCATCACGAACACGCCCTGCGGCCGGCCAGCGCCCCGGTACGGCGTGACGATCACCGTGTTCGTGTACAGCGAGCTGAACTCAACCCGGTACGCGCCTGGCTTGTACGGCCCGAGCAGCTGCGTCGAGGTGATGATCGGCACGATCAGGCCGTACGGGATGTACGCCCCGTTGTCATGCCAGAACCGCACGTCCAGGCCGAGCACCCGGCCCTCGTCGTCGAACCCGACCTTGACCTGGTGCCGCTGGCCGCGTTCGTGCGCGCTGGCGACGAAGTGCTCGATCCTGTCCTCGGTGTACTTAACCGGACGGCCGAGCCGCCGCGCAGCCCACGGCACGAGCACCTCCTCAGGCCAGGGATGGACGATCTTGACGCCGAACCCGCCGCCCACGTCGGGCGTGATCACGTCGACGTCGGACAGCGCCAGATCTAGTTTCGTGGCGACGGCGGCGCGGACGCCGGTCGATGTCTGGGTCGAGGTCCAGATCAGCAGCCGCCGCGACTCGGTGTCCCACCTGGCCAGGACGCCCCGCCCCTCCAGCGGGGTCGACGCGGAGCGCTCTACGTACAGGTCGAGTTCGAGCACGTGCTGCGCCGCCTCGATCGCGACAGCCGCGTCCCCATTGGATTGCACCAGATGACCGGCGACATTGCCGGGCACGTCGGCATGGACCAGGTAATCGGCGGCCCGGGCCGCGTCCACGCCGACCACGGCCGGCAGCGGCTCGTAGTCGACAACAATCCGTTCGGCCGCGTCCTCGGCTAGGTACCGGTCCTGCGCGACCACCATGACGACCGGCTCGCCCACGTAGTTGACCTCGCCAGCGGCCAGCGGGTAGCCGGTCCTGCCGTGGGTCAGCGCCGGGTGCGGGATCAGCTGCGGCAGCGGCTCAGCGAGCCGGCCCGGCAGGTCCTCATAGGTATAAACGGCCACCAGGCCGGCGACGTCGAGCGCCGCGCTCACGTCGATGTCGACCACCCGGGCGTGCGCGTGCGGGCTGCGCACGAACGCGGCGGCCAGGGCGTCGTGGCCGAGGTCGTCGAGGTAGGCACCGTTGCCGCGGAGCAGGCGGTCATCTTCCAGCCGTGCGATCGGCTCGCCGAACATCGAGGTCATGACGTGTCCACTTGGTCTGGGGCCGCCCGCAGCTCGGCCGCCCGCAGCACCGCCTTGACGATGTTCTGGTAGCCGGTGCAGCGGCACAGGTTGCCGCCGATGATCTCCCGCGCCTCCTCCGGCGATGGCTCAGGGTTCTCCTCGAGCGCGGCGGTGATCGCGGTCAGGAACCCCGGCGTGCAGAAACCGCACTGCAGGCCGTGGCAGTCGGCGAACGCCTGCTGCACCGGCGATAGTGTCCCGTCCGGCCTGGTCAGACCCTCGACCGTCGTGATCCGCGCGCCGTCGGCCGTGACGGCCAGCATCAGGCACGACCGGACTGCCACGCCGTCGAGCAGGACCGTACACGCACCGCAGACGCCGTGCTCGCACCCCACATGGGTACCGGTCAGCCGCAGGTCGTGGCGCAGGCAGTCGGACAGCAGCCGCCTGGCCGGCACCCATGCCGTCCGCGTCACCCCGTTGACGATCAGGCTGACATCGAACAGTCCGTCCTGGGGTTGGTTAATCACCCTGTCGTTAATCGTCGGATTGCCGTCGCCGCTAGCCACCGGCCCGCTCCCTCGCGTGCGCGAGCGCGCCCGCCAGCGCCCGCTCGGTCAGAACCCCGGCCAGGTGCCGGCGGTAGGCCGCCGTGGCATGAATGTCGGCCGCTGGCGCGACGCGGGACTTCGCCAGCCGCCCGGCCGAGGCGGGATCGCCCCCGGCCTCGGTCAGGTCGAGGACCAGCGGCGTCCCGGCCACCGACAGGTACGCGGCTCGCGCGAGGCTGACCCCGCCCGCCTCGTCCAGCTCGGCCAGCGCGGCGACGCCGCAGACCGCGTAGTCCCCGTGCCGCCTGCTCACCTCGGCGAACGCGCAGCCCGCGCGCCGGCCAAGCACCGGCAGCCGAACCTCCGTCGCGAGCTCGTCAGGCCGCACGTCGGACTCGAGCGGCCCAAGAAAGAAATCTTCAGCTTTAACCAATCGCTCTCCGCTACTGCCGGCCAGCAGCACGGACCCGCCCAGGAGGGCAAGGACGGCGGTCATCTCGCCAGCCGGGTCCGCGTGCACGATGCTGCCGAGGGTGGTACCCCGGTTCCTGATCACGGGATGCGCGACCAGCGCTAGGGCCTGCCCGATCAGCGGCTGGGCCCGGCTCGTAGCAGGGTCGGCCAGCACCTGGGCATGCCTGGCCAGGGCGCCGATGACGACCTCGCCGTCGTCGATCCTGACGAAGCCGAGCTCGGTCAGGGCGTTGATGTCGACTAGGTACGCGGGAGTGGCCAGCCGCATGTTGAGCAACGGCAGCAGCGACTGGCCGCCCGCGAGCACCTTCCCGTCCGGCGCGGCCGACCCGAGCGCCGCGAGGGCCTCGGCGACCGATTCCGGCCGCGAGTAGCCGAACGGGGGCGGCTTCACGACTCCTTGTTCTCCCCGTGGCTCGGGTCGGCGCTATCGGCCTGCTCCTTGAACGGCGAGATCTCGCCTTCTGGCGTCTCAATGTTCCCTGTCGAGATCATGGTCCCGCCCTCGTAGGCCCGGCCTGCTGCCGTTGGCTCGTCCTTCATCCCCTCTCGCCGGAACACCTTGACGCCGTGGTAGCCGATGATCACGATCAGCGTTCCGGCTGCGATGCCCGTGATGGAGAACGTGCTTGTGAACTTGATCGCCAGGTTACCGATTCCGGCGATGATCCCGGCGGCCAGCGGCACGAGGTTGACCGGGTCGGCGAAGTTAACCCGGTTCTCGATCCAGATCTTCGCGCCGAGCAGACCGATCATGCCATACAGCACGAGCGTGATCCCGCCGAGCACGCCGCCAGGCGTCGACGCCACCACGGCACCGAACTTGGGACAAAAACCGAACAGTATCGCGACCACGGCGGCGATGTAGTAAGCCAGCGTCGAGTAGATCCTGGTCGCCGCCATAACCCCGATGTTCTCCGCGTACGTGGTCGTCGGCGATCCGCCGACCAGCGAGGCAACCGCAGTGCCGATGCCGTCGCCGATGAAGGCGCGGCCAAGGTACGGGTCGAGGTCGTCGCCGGTCATTTCAGAGACCGCCTTGACATGCCCTGAGTTCTCGGCGAGCAGCGCGATCACTGAGGGGATCACAAGCAGGATGAAGGTGATCTTGAAGGCCGGCAAGTGCGGGCCGGTCAGCGTGCCGAACGTCGGGCTGGTGATGGTCTTGGGCAGCCCTATCCAGGCGGCGTTGTGCACGCCGGTCCAGTCGACACGGTCCACGGCGATGCATTTCCCGGCCGTGTCGCACGATTGCACGGTCGAGAACGAGTCGGCGATCCACGAGATGAGGTAGCCGAAGACCAGGGCAAGGAAGACCGCGATCCGGCTGAGGAAGCCGCGGCCAAGAACCGCCATTCCGATCAGGAACGCGGTCGTCAGCAGTGCAACCCACTGGTCCTTGGGGAAATAGATGGTGGTCGCCACGGTCGCCAGGTTGAAGCCGATCAGCATGACCACCGCGCCAGTGACTGCTGGCGGCAGCACTGCCCTGATGTATTTCGCGCCCCCGTAGTGCACGAGAACACCAGGCAGGGCGAGGATAACGCCAGCGATCAGGATCGCTCCGGTGACGTCCGCCGAATCTCCGCCCTGGGCCCTGATCGCTGCCACAGCCGCCACGAAGGACGCCGATGTTCCCAGGTACGACGGCACCTTTCCGTTGACGATCAGCAAGAAGATGATCGTCGCGAAGCCAGACATCATCACCGCGAGGTTCGGGTTCAGGCCCATGACCGCGGGGAAGACAAACGTGGCGCCGAACATCGCCACGACATGCTGAGCGCCAAGGCCAGCCATCCGCACCGAAGAAAGCCGCTCACCAGGGCGGACGACCTCGCCGGTCGGTGGGGTCCGGCCGTCGTAGACGAGTTTCCAGCCAAACGCTGTCATTACCTGATGTCCTTTCGTCAGGCCCGCTCGGCGCGGGCGGCCGAATGGCCTCGAGCGAACGGTAGACCGGGTTGCTAATGTGATCAATGGGTCAAAGGGGGTTTCGTGCCGATTCGCTCGGTTGTCTTCGATCTCGGCGGCGTGCTCGAGCGCGTCGATGACTTCGAGGCGGTGCTGGGCGCGGCATGGCGGGAACGTCTCGGAATGTCGCCGGAGGAATTCAGGGCCGCGCTGGCCGCCATCGATCCAGAGGGCCTGTCCCAGACGGGGCACATGAACGAGGCCGAATGGACGGTTCGCTGCGCCGCTAGCCTGCGCCTGTCGGCTGCCCAGACGGAGGAGTTCCGCGCCGACGTGTGGGACTGGTACTGCGGCGAGCTCGATCAGGAGCTGATGGCGTTCGCTACCTCGCTGCGGTCCCGGGTGCGCACGGCCATCGTCAGCAATTCGGCGGACGGGGCGCGCCGGGAGGAGTTGTCCAGGTACGCGTTCGACGCGGTCTTCGATCCGATTATTTACTCGCACGAGGTCGGACTCACCAAGCCCGACCCCGCGATCTTCGAACTGGTCTGCTCGCGGCTGGGTGTCGCGCCCGCCGAGACGATCTTCGTGGACGACGTGCCCGGGCATTGCGAGGCGGCACGCCAGGTCGGCATGCATGCCGTCCAGCATCCGAGCACTCCGCACACGATCACGGCGATCAGCGCCCTGCTCGCGGGGTCAGGCTGACAGCCCGAGCCCGGCGGCGAGCTTACGGTAACCGTCGACCGGGTCGGCGCCGGTTTCGGTGAGCAGCTGCACGCAGACATGGTCGGCGCCCGCGATCAGGTGCTCGGTCAACTGGGTTGCGACGCGCGCTGGATCGCCGAGGGCCACAAGCGCGTCGATCAGCGCATCGCTGCCAGGATCGGTCAGGTCAGCGTCTGTCCAGCCGAGACGGCGCAGGTTGGATGTGTAATTCACCAGCCCGAGGTATGGCCTGACCCTCGGCCGCGCGATCGCCCTGGCGACTGCGGGATCGGCCTCGATGACGGCCTTGTGCTCGATGGCAAGCAGCGGCTCGGGCCCTAGGATCTGCCTGGCCTGCCTGGTATAGGAGGTCGGAACGAGATACGGATGCCCGCCCGCGGTCCGTTCGGCCGCGAGCCGCAGCATCCTGGGGCCGAGCGCAGCCAGGACCATGCCGCCGGCGGGCACCCCGTCGGCGATGAGGACGTCAACGTAACGCACGAGCGTGTCGTAGGGCTTCGCGTACCCCTGCGTGGCTTCGCGGTGGCCGGCGCCGACGCCGAGCAGGAACCGGCCAGGGTAGGCGGCCTCGATTCTGGCGAAGGACGCGGCGACCTCGTGCGGGTCGCTCTGCCACATGTTGACGATGCCGGTCGCGACGACCAGGTTGGTGGTGACACCCAGCAGTTCGTCGACCACGGCGAGATCGCCGCCGGGCGATCCGCCAAGCCACAGAGCTCCGAAACCAAGCCCTTCCAGGCTTGCAGCCAGGTCTGGCGTCACCAGGCTGACGCTGCGCCAGATTCCGAATCTCCCGACCTGTTCCCGCCAGTGCTCAGTCATCTGCGGACTGCACCGCCCTTCTTTCGTCACCTATTCGCCCGTCCGATACGGCCAATGTCGGCATCCACGGCTATGATCCTCAGCGTCACGCTTTCCGGTTCGGCCTGGTTACTCGCGAACGACGGACGGGGGCGGAAATGGCCAGCAGAGGTATTCAGATCCTGTCGGGGGCTGGGTTAGCACTCGGGTTGCTGGGGGCCAGCTACCCGCTCTTCTGGCGCGACTGGTGCCTGACCTGGGGTGCGACAGCCGACGAGGTCGCATCGAACCTCCAAGGCGACGAGTTGCTGCCCGAGGCCCATCTCGCGACCACTAAGGCGATCGCGATCGACGCACCGCCAGACCGGGTCTGGCCGTGGCTGGTGCAAATGGGCAGCGGCAGGGCCGGAACCTACACTTACGACTGGATCGACAACCTATTCGGTCTCGACATGCACAGCGCCAACGTTATTCTGCCGCAGTTCCAGGATGTGCAAGTGGGCGACGCTTATCCGTTCGGATCGGGCACGTTGCACGTCGAGGCACTGGAGCCTGGTCGGGTTCTGGTGACCCGGGTGCCGGAATGGAACTGGGTGCGAATCTTCTACCTAATTCCTGACGGCGGCCTCACCCGCCTACTGCTCAGGAACCGGGTCGCCTATCCCGGCACGGGCTTCGCGTCCCGGCTGTGCCGTCAGATGATCAGCGAGGCCGCCGGGCTGCCGATGGAGCGCAAGATGCTTCGGGGGATCAAACGGCGGGCCGAGACAGAGGACGTCTGGCCAGACTGGTGGGGCGGCCAATTTGGCGGCGCCAGCTTATCTAGCGGCCCGGCGTTGCCGGTCAGTCCCGGGTCCCTGCGAGCGCCGCCCTGGGATTGTCGGTCACGAACGCGTGGACTTGCTCCTGGTCAAGACCTGCGGCCGTTAGCAGCGGCAGGAACTCGGTCAGCAGGTACGCGTAGCCGCAGCCCCCGTCGCTCGCAGGTGATCGCGCAGGCAGACGTCGTGGGAGAGCAGTATCTGCGAGCCGAAGCCGGCCCGCACGAGATCAAGGACGTAGTCGACCGCCCGGCGCGTGTCGTACGACGACCCGGTGCCGATGGAGTCGAGCGAGATGTAACAGCCCTCCTTGACCAGGGCCAGGTGGTATTCGGGAATCGGAACGCTATCGACGTGCCCGACGATAACCCGCCGCGGGTCGACGCCCTCCTCGGCGAGCAGCCTGAGCTGCGCAAGCCCGACTGGCCACCGGGCCGCATGCGTGCTGATCGTCAAACCGGTCCTGCGGTGAGCCCGGGCTGCGGCACGGAACGACCGCTCCTCAGCGGCGGAGATGTACCGGCGGTCGGCGCCGATCTCGCCGATGATGCCGGCCCGGACCCCGGTGCCGCGGACCCCTCGGTGATATCGAGGACGATCTGGTCGGCGATCGCGTCCACGGCCGTCCGGTCGAACCAGCCCCGATCCAGGTACGGATCGCGGTAGTGGCCGCAGCCCATCACGATCGCGATCCCCGTCGCCTCGGAGGCCCGGCGCAGCGCAGCAGGATCCCGGCCGATCTCGTCCAGCGTCAGGTCGACCAGCGTGCTGCCGCCAGCCGTCTTCAGCGCTCGCAGTTCCCAGCCCGCAAGGCGCTCGTCGTTGAGCAGGCCGCTGCCCCGGTACTCCCGGACGAGGTCGATGAAGACGTGCTCGTGCGGGAGCACAATGCCAAGCTCATCCAGCCGGACTGGACCGGTCACCGTCATGATGTCCACCAGGTCATTGTGGCTGTCCGCCGCGTAGGGATGGCATGAACCTTTCGAGCAAGTCAGGTAGTTCTTTAATCGTCGCGTCACTCTGACGCTGGCGATCGTGGGCTCAGGACCCCGTCTGCGGTCGGGCAGCTCCGATCCATCCGGCCGTCACTTCATCCTCGACGCAGGTCCTACCAGCGGTGCGGTCAACGGCTGGATCGACCACGGCCGGCTGGTCCGGCTCAAGCCTGCTGGCGACAACGTGGACTTCGAGGTGTGGTAAGGATTCCGCGCCCCGCAGGCTCGTCGCGGTGCGGCCGCGCCATGATGGGGCGGTGGAAGCCCGCGACCCCGGCGCCGACCGAGCAGCCCATGTGCGCGCTGCGGTGTGCCCGTTCACCATCGACCAGCCCGTGATGCGGCAGCGATGGCAGCGGCTGACGTTCCTGCACTGGCAGTTCGAGCCGGCCGCCGTCCAGCGGCTGCTGCCCGATGGCCTGCAGGCCGATCTGTACGACGGAGCCGCTTGGGTCGGGCTCGTGCCATTCTTCATGCACGTCGCGATGCCCAGCGGACGCGAGTTTGCGTGGGTGTCGAGGTTCTGCGAAACCAACGTGCGCACCTACGTCCGCGACGCCGCCGGCCGGACCGGAATCTGGTTCTTCTCGCTCGATGCCGCCAGGCTGGGCGCAGTCGTGGTGGCCAGGACGACCTACCGCCTGCCCTACTTCTGGTCCGACATGGAGCTCACCGGAACCGGCGACAGCCTCACCTACCGCTGCCGCCGCAGGCTGCCTGGACCGCGCGGCGCGGCCAGCGAGGTCGAGATCAGCATCGGCGCCCGGTACGGCGTCAACGAGGTCAGCGAGCGTGATCACTTCCTGACCGCCCGCTGGATTCTGTTCAGCGTCTCCGGTACCAGGTACCGGCTGGCCCGGGCCTGTCATGACCCGTGGCCGTTGCACCGCGCCCAGGTACGCTGGCTCGACGACCGCTTGATCGCCGCTGCAGGCCTGCCGCCGCCCGCGGGCGAGCCGCTGGCGCATTACTCCCCGGGAGTAGATGTGAGAATCGGCCGGCCCGAGCGGGGCGGATAGGCAATGCGGCATGTCGAGGCGCGGGCAGGCGCCTATGCGGACTCGGTGACGCTCATGCAGGTGACCGCGCACGCCCAGGCAGTCCCTGGAGTGCAGGCGGCCCTCGTGGCTATGGCGACCGACCTGAACCTCGGCTTGCTGGCCGGCCTTGGCCTGCAGCCGCCAGATCGCGCTGGACCCAATGACCTGCTCGTCGCCATCCAGGCCGCCGACGGCGAATCGCTCGCGACTGCGCTCGCCGTCGTCGACAACACGCTCCGCGCACGTCCGGCCGACGAGGCCCGTGCTGCCGGGCAGCCGCCACGGACAACATTCAGCGCGGTCCGCCGGGCCGGAACCGGCCTCGCGCTGATCTCGGTGCCTGGCCAGTTCGCGTTCGCCGAAGCTGTCGATGCGCTCGATGCGGGCTGCGACGTGATGATCTTCTCCGACAACGTCCCGGTCGAGCAGGAGGTCTGGCTGAAGGACCAGGCGGCCGAGCGCGGGCTCCTGGTGATGGGTCCCGACTGCGGGACGGCCATCGTCCGCGGGATCGGGCTGGGCTTCTCGCACTCCGTCCCGGCAGGGCCGATCGGGCTCGTCGCGGCCTCAGGCACAGGGGCACAGCAGATCGTCTGCCTGCTCGACGCCGCCGGGGCGGGAGTCAGCGCCGTTCTCGGAGTAGGCGGGCGTGACCTCTCGGCCGCGGTCGGCGGCCGGTCAGCCCGGGCCGCCCTCGCCGCTCTCGACGCCGATCCCATGACGGAGCTCATCGTGCTCGTGTCTAAGCCGCCGGCCGAGCAGGTCGCGGCTGACCTCAGCCAGTACGCAGCCGCGCTCGCCACGCCGGTCCAATTCGCGCTGATCGGCCCTGGCCTGCCGGACCTGACAGCGGCCACCGAGGCGGCGTTGCGCGCGACCGGACAGCAGGTGCCGGCCTGGCCGGTCTGGCCGGTCTGGCCGGCGGCGGGTGAGGCAGCCCCGGCAGTCCGCCGAGCCGGAACCGGCGCGCTGCGCGGACTGTTCGCGGGCGGAACGCTCTGCGACGAGGCCATGGTCATCGCGGCCGAACGGCTCGGCCCGGTCCACTCGAACATCCCGCTACGGCCGCAGTGGCGGCTGGACCCGCGCGGGCCGAATGGCCCGGGCGGGTCCAGCGAGTCCGACCGTTCCGGCCCCTGGCACACCATGATCGACTTCGGCGACGACGAGCTGACGGCAGGGCGCCCGCACCCCATGATCGACCAGCGCCTCAGGCTCGACCGGCTGGCCGCCGAGGCAGCGGACCCGGCAACCGCGGTGATCATGCTGGATGTCGTGCTCGGCCACGGGGCTCATCCGGATCCCGCCGCTGAGCTCGCGCCCGCGATCGCCGCCGCCCGCGCTGCCCGGGTCGCCAGCGCCGAGGGATCCGTCAGCGCATCGGGATCCGGCGGCGCTGGGGGATCCGGCAGCGAGCTGGCGGTCGTCGTCTCGCTGGTCGGAGCCAGATCCGATTCCCAGCGACTGACCGCCCAAGCCACAGCGCTAGTGGCGGCTGGCGCGCACGTCTTCGCGTCCAACGCGCAGGCCGCCAGGTTCGCCTGCGATCTTGCGGGCCATGGCCGGATTGGCGGAACCGCATGACCGACCTGCTACGCCGCGAGCCGCACGTGATCGCCGCAGGAGTCGGCCTGCTGGCCGACGCGCTCGCCCGGCAGGCTGCCCAGGTCACGCGGGTCGACTGGGCGCCACCGATGCCCGGCACCGAAGCGGACCTGGCGATGGTGCTGGCTGACCAGCGGCGGGCGGCTGCCAACTCTTTGGCCGTGCAGCGGATGCTCGCCTCGCGGGCTCAGCTCGTTGACGTGGTGCAGGCGGGACCGGCTTTGGGCCTCGGGCCTGGCGAGTTCCTGCACGCCGGCCCTCCGATCAGCTGGGAACGGGCTTCAGGCCCACTGCGCGGCGCCCTGATGGGAGGGGCGGTGTTCGAGGGCCTGGTGAGCGACCCCGACGCAGCGGAGAACGAGTCAGCACTGGGCATTGTTGGCCTCGAACCATGTCATCACCGCGGTGCCGTCGGTCCGATGGCCGGCGTCATGTGCCCGTCAATGTGGGTGTTCGTTCTGGAGGACCTTGCTGACGGGCGGCGCGCGTACTGCTCGCTGAACGAGGGCCTGGGCAAGGTGCTGCGGTACGGCGCGTACTCGGCGGACGTGATCGAGCGGCTGCGCTGGATGTCGGCAGTGCTCGGCCCGCTGTTGCAGGCCGCGGTGCGCCGGCACGGGCCGCTCGACATCACCGCGATCCTGACCCAGATGGTCCAGATGGGCGATGAGGCGCATAACAGGAACCGGGCAGGCACGCTCATGCTGCTGCGCGACCTGCTGCCCTCGATGGTCGAGTCCGGGTTCGCCTCCTCCGACGTCGCGGACGCGGCCAGGTTCATCGGCGGGAACGACCATTTCTTCCTCAACCTGGCGATGCCGGCGTGCAAGCTCGCGCTAGACGCGGCCCGTGACATCCCCGGCTCGACCATGCTCGTGGCGATGGCGCGCAACGGCACCGACTTCGGAATCCAGGTCTCGGGTACCGGGAGCCTGTGGTTCACCGCGCCCGCGCTGGTGCCCGTGGGTCTGTTCCTGGCCGGCTACGGCCCCGAGGACGCGAACCCGGACATCGGTGACTCGGCCATCACGGAGACGGCCGGCCTCGGCGGGTTCGCCATGGCCTCGGCGCCGGCGATCGTCCGCCTGGTCGGCGGGACCGCGGCGACGGCGCTGGCCGCCACCCGCCAGATGTACGAGATTACGCTCGCCGAACATCCGCTGTTCGGTGTGCCCACGCTTGACTTCCGTGGCACCCCGGCCGGCATCGACGCCACGCTCGTCGCCCGGACGCAGATCCTGCCTCAGATCAACACCGGCATGGCGGGCAAGGTCGCTGGAACTGGGCAGGTCGGGGCCGGCCTGGTGACGCCGCCCGCCGAGGTGTTCGCGCTCGCCCTGCGCGAACTGGCCGCCCGCGCAGCGGGCGTCAGGCCACCGTGAGGACTGCCGCGCCGGTGACGCGGTCCTCGGCGAGGTCGGTCAGGGCCTCCTGCGCGGCCTCGAAGGGGTATGGGGTCACGGTGACCTTGAGCCGCAGCCGCTCGGCGAGCCGCAGGAACTCCTCCGCGTTCCCGCGCGTGTTCGAGGTCACGCTGCGCAACGTCCGCTCCTGGAACAACTCGTCCTCGTAATTCAGGGCAGGAATGTCGGTCAGGTAGATGCCGGCGATCGCCAGTGTTCCGCCCCGGTCGAGATTACGCAGCGCGGGCGGCACCACCGTGCCGACGGGCGCGAACACGATCGCAGAGTCCAGCGGCTCTGGCGAGGGGTCGAACGAGTCCTGCGCCGAGTCCACGCCTAGGTCGAGCGCGAGCTTGCGGGACTCCGGCGCCCGGGAGAACACGTGCACGGCCGCTCCGCTCGCCATTGCCACCTGTGCCGCAAGGTGCGCCGAGCCGCCGAATCCGTAAATGCCGAGCCGACCGCCCGGCGGCAACTCCGCCCGCAACAGCGCGCGGTAGCCGATAATCCCGGCGCAGAGCAGCGGGGCAAGCTCGTCGTCGCTGAAGCCGGCCGGCAGCGGGTGCACGTAGGCGTCGGCCGCGACGAGGTATTCGGCGTAGCCGCCGTCACGGTCCCAGCCTGTGTAGATCGACCGCGGGCAGAGGTTCTCACTGCCGCGCCGGCAGTACTTGCACGAACCGTCTGTTCCGCCGAGCCAGGCCACCCCGACCCGGTCCCGCACGGCGAACCTGGTGGTCCCCTGACCGGCCTCGACGACCTCGCCGACGACCTCGTGCCCGGGCGTCACGTCGGGCCGCTTCGGCGGCAGATCACCCTCCGCGAGGTGCAGATCGGTCCTGCAGACCCCGCAGCGCAGCACCCGGATCAGCAGTTCCCCAGGGCCGGGCTCCGGGACCGGCCGGTCTTGAAGAACCAGCGGTCCGCTCGCCATAGGACCCGGCTTGTGTACGGCCCATGCACGCATGAGACCAGCATAGATGCGCGCTTCCAGGGACCTTCTCACACTGGTTCGCGCGGTTTGAGCGGCCGGACATGATGTCATAGCGAGATGAATCGTCCGTTGCTGAACCGAAGGCTCGCCGGCCTGGGTACAACGATTTTCGCCGAGATGTCGGAACTGGCCGTAGCCACCCGCTCGGTAAACCTCGGCCAGGGTTTCCCCGACACCGACGGCCCGGCCGAGATCGCGAGGGCCGCCGCCGATGCGGTCATGACCGGCCGCGGCAATCAGTACCCGCCAGGAGCCGGCGTTCCCGAGCTGAGAAGCGCGATCGCCGCACACCAACGCCGGTTCTACGACCTGGCCGTCGATGCCGACAGCGAGGTGCTCGTCACGGCGGGCGCGACGGAGGCGATCGCGGCGGCGCTCCTCGCGTTGGTAGAGCCAGGCGATGAGGTGATCGCGTTCGAGCCGTACTACGACTCCTATGCCGCCTGCATTGCCCTGGCAGGCGGGGTCAGGGTGCCGGTCACGCTCAGGGCACCGGGCTTCAGGCCCGACCTCGACGAGGTGAGCGCCGCGATCACGAGCCGCACCAGGCTGATCCTGCTGAACTCGCCGCACAACCCCACAGGCTCCGTCTTCACCCGCGCCGAGCTGACGACGATCGCCGGACTTGCCTGCGCCCACGACCTGCTCGTGATCAGTGACGAGGTTTACGAGCACATGGTGTTCACCGGCGAGCACGTGCCGGTCGCTTCGCTGCCCGGCATGCGCGAGCGGACCGTCTCGATCAGCTCGGCGGCCAAGACGTTCTCTTTCACCGGCTGGAAGGTCGGCTGGGTCACGGGCACGCGGGAACTCGTGACCGCTGTCCGCACCGTCAAGCAGTTCCTGACCTTCGTCAGCGGCGGCCCGTTCCAGTACGCCATCGCGCAGGCACTCACGCTGCCGGACGAGTACTACCGGTCGATCGCCGGCGGCCTCGCAGGCAAGCGTGAGCTCATGTGCGACGGGCTGGCCGCCGCAGGCTTCGAGGTGTACCGCCCGGAGGGCACCTACTTCATCACCACCGACATCAGGCCCTTCGGCGAGATGAGCGGCCTGGAATTCTGCCGCAAGCTCCCTTGCACCGCCGGCGTCGTGGCGATTCCCAGTGTCGTGTTCTACGACAATGCCGAGGCCGGGCAGTTCCAGGTGCGGTTCGCGTTCTGTAAGAAGGAAGAGGTCCTGACCGAGGCGCTGACCAGGCTCCGTGTCCTGCGTCCCGCCTGACGGCGAACCTAGCGAAGGACTGGTGGAAGACTCTAGGGCTGATGACCGAGACGCTGATGCCAGGCGGCGGGGTGGCACGACGCCCGCTCCACTTCATCGTGATGGCCGATTGCTCGGGCTCGATGAAGGGCGAGAAAATGCAGGCCCTGAACTATGCGCTCAGGTCCATGCTGCCGCACCTGGTCGACTGGGAGCGCGACCAGTTGCAGGCCCAGTTGCTGATCAGGATCCTGGCATTCGCGTCCGCACCAGCCTGGTTCGTGCCGGATCCCGTCCCGGTCGCGCAGATCAGCGCGCACTGGCGGAACCTGGAATACATGCCGATGGGCCGGACCAACATGGGCCCGGCCTTCCGCGCCGTCGCCGAGGTGCTCTCCCCCGACCGTCTTGAGCGGCGGGCGCTCCGGCCCGCGATCCTGCTGGTCACCGACGGGCTGCCGACCGATCCTCCCGGCGGTTTCGAATCCGGGCTCGCGTCCCTGCTCGAGATCGCGGCCGGCCGCTCCGCCCTGCGGCTGGCCGTCGCGATCGGCAGGGACGCCAACTCCGAGCCGCTCGACCGGTTCCGCAGCCCCGATGTGCCCGTGCTGGTCGCCACCGGCACCGACGAGATAGCGGACCGGCTGGTCACCGCCTCGATCGCGGTATCCCGGATGTCGGAGGTCGGGGTCAACCGCGGCGCGCTCGCCGAGCAGCTCAACCTCGCCGAACCGACCAGGCGCTCGCAGCCTGAAATGCCAGCAGCGCAGGGCGGCGGCCAAGACGGCTACTTCGAGGACATCCTGTGACCACCACGCCTTCGGCGGCACCATTTGATCCGCCAGGGCGCAGAGCCGGCTGGCTCGTCCTCACCGCCTCCGAGCGCGGCGCATCGCATGCGGCGGTCGGGTCACCGAACCAGGATTCGGTCGCGACCGAGCGAGCCGGCGCCGAAGGGGTCGTCGCGGCGGTCGCCGACGGACACGGCCACCCCCGCCACCTGCGCAGCGCGCGCGGGTCGAAGCTGGCGGTCACGATCGGCTGCCAGGTCGCCCAGGAACTCGCCGACCGGCTCGAGGCAGGAACCGCCGTTTTTGCCCAACCGGACCCAGCGGCGACTGCGGCTTCCATCGCCGATGAGATCACCAGGCTGACCGAGGAGTTCCTCGTGCCAGCCGTCGTGTCCAGATGGCGACAAGCTGTGCTGGCCGATGTGAAAGCGGACCCGTTCACCCAGGCCGAGCAGGCGAAACGACACCCAGGCGACGATGCGACGATCGCGTATGGTTCCACGCTGCTGCTCTGCATCGCGCTGCATGACTGGCTGATACTGGCGCAAGTCGGCGACGGCGACGTGATTGGCGTCCGGGCCGATGGTCGCGCCGTAGAACCCGTACCAGCTGACCCGCAGCTCGACGGGCTGGTGACAACCAGCCTGTGCGGCAGCGATCCGCGGGCTGACTTCCGGGTCGCGGCTGTGGACACCTCGCAGAGCCAGCTTCGCGCCTTGCTGCTCGCCACCGACGGATATGGCAACGCGCAACTCGTCGAGGAGTGGCCGAAGGCGTTCAGCGTGGACCTTGCATTGATGCTCAGGGAGCGGGACGCGGGTTGGCTGGCCAGCCAGCTTCTGTCCTGGGCGGCCAGGTGCGCGTCGTCAGACGGCAGCGCCGACGATACAACTGTGGCTCTGCTGATCTCGCCGGCCAGCGCGAGGCCGCCGGCCGGCGGGCAGGGACGTGGGGGGGACGCCGGCTC
>Ga0207646_10001096_pt1 | contig 34455 bp, 28 predicted proteins | sample KBSK5502metaG_FD_184343 | JGI IMG/M metagenome (GOLD analysis project Ga0207646, IMG submission 184343) | Corn, switchgrass and miscanthus rhizosphere microbial communities from Kellogg Biological Station, Michigan, USA - KBS K5-50-2 metaG... | ecosystem: Host-associated > Plants > Roots >... | reverse complement strand
TCCTTTTCAGCAGCCTCATCGTAGGGAAATTCCACCACATGAGGCATCTCCAGCGTTTGGCGCGCTACGGCTTCGGCGAGAGAAAGATTTTGTTTTACGATGTGGGTGCCACGAGCGAGTACCAGGCGCGTGTAGAACAAGCTGGCCACGTTTTCGCGGGGTTGTGCCACTCCGTAAATGACCGGCGCTCGTGACCAGCGTGCTATGAGTGCCGAACGCGCAGCGCCCTGGAAATCCACGGCAATCCCGTATCGTCCAGCTCGCAACTCGCTCAGTCCAGCAGCGATTTGTTCCCACGTCTGATTGGAGAATGGAGACGATCGCCACGCTTTGGTATTTACGGTATGAATCTTGTCGATTAGCGGCCGTTGAGGAGAGCGGGGACCTGAGCGCGGTGTGGATAGCGTGCACAGCAATTCCGCCCAGCGCTCTTCGATCACCCATCCGATCATTGCTTCCGGAAAACGGCGTCGCAAGGCGGTTACCGCAGGCAGGGTGTGGATTACATCGCCCATGGAGCCAAGCCGCACAACGAGCAATCGATCAATGATCGCCAAGTCTGCTTCAGAAAGGACAGCCGGATGCATGCTCAAGAACGTCGTGCTCCCAACCGCGAACGAATAATCTCGCTAACCGAATGGTCCTTGGGATCGCCAACGATTTCCACCCGGCCGCCGCATTCCAAAACTACATCTCCTTCCGGCACAGTCGCCGAAGTATAGTCGGTGCCCTTGGCATGAATGTTGGGACGGAGTTCGCGGATAAGTGCGCGCACGTCCGGCTCGGAAAAAATCACGACTGCGTCAACGTCGGCAAGCGCGGCCAGAATTTCCGCGCGTTCCTTGGCTGGCATCAAGGGGCGGCTCTCACCTTTCAGCTTTCGCACCGAGTCGTCCGAATTGATGGCCACGATTAGACGTCCTCCCAAATTCTTTGCGGCGTGCAGGTATCGCACATGGCCCACGTGGAGTAGATCGAAACATCCGTTGGCCAGCGTGATGGGCTCGCCGTTACGGCGCCATTCCTCGACGCGATGCCGCAGTTCATCACGGCTCAATAGTTTGTGGAGATGGGTATTCAATGGGCTCTGATCACAGGCGGCGAGTGTTCAATCGCATGCAGTAGTTCTTGCTGTGAAACGGTGGCAGTACCACGCTTCATGACTACGATTCCACCCGCGTAATTGGCCAGATGCGCCGCTTCTTCCGTATTGGCCCCGGCGGCCAAGGCTGCGGTAAATGTAGCGATCACGGTATCCCCGGCGCCAGTCACGTCTGTTACTTGATCGGATCCGGAGATGGGAATATCGACTGGCTTGTGCTTTCCTGAGAAGGCTGCCATCCCGTCGCGGCCTCGAGTAATGATCAGCGACTGCAACTTCATGCGCGACATAATCTGCTGGCCCGCGAAAGATAATTGCGCCCAGTCCTGGCCAATGCGTATGCCCATCGCTTCTTCGACTTCCGGCTCATTGGGAGTGGCTGCTGTCGCGCCGGAATATTGCAGCAAGCGGTGACGTGAATCCAGGACTACGGGCATTCCATCCAACCGCCCACGCTCGCGAATAGCATTCAGGATTGCGGGCGTAGCCGCGCCGTAGCCGTAGTCAGAAATCAGGATCGCGTCGGAGGCACGCGCATATTGTCGGGCGGCCAGCACCAGTTCGCGCTTCAGATTCCGGTTCGGCTCAGCTTGTGGTTCTCGATCTATGCGCACCACCTGTTGACGCGCGGTGTGCGACATCCCCGCGAGGATTCGCGTTTTGGTAACGGTGTTATAGCTTTTGTCTTTCAGAACGCCGCTGACGGGAATGTGCTTGGCGCGAAAACCCTTGAGCAGCAAACGGCCGGGCTCGTCTTCCCCGAGCACGCCCACGGGAAGGACATTCGCTCCAAGGTCGGCCAGATTCTGGATGGCATTGGCGCCGCCGCCCGGAAGCACGGTGCGCTCACGATGTTTGAGGATAAGAACCGGCGCCTCCCGGGAGACGCGCGAGATTTCGCCGAAGATAAACTCGTCAGCGACCAGGTCGCCAAGGACCGTAATCGTAATCTTGGGAAACGATTCGACGATCTTTATCAGCCGGTCGGTTTCTTTGGAGTTCTTACTCATCGGGAAGGATTTTCTCATGCCCGGCGTCTTCGCTCCTCAATGACGCGCAACATGGTATCCACAGCGTTAGCCGCGTCCAGCAATTCCATTTTCACCGGAACAACAGCCACTGGTTCCAAAGCCGCCAAATATCCACCCAGGTTGATCGCGTCTTTTTCCGTGGTGACGAACCCTCCAGCCTCGCTCTGCTGGCGCAGCTTCAAAAGTTCCTGGATGTCTCGCTGGGTGTAGGGATGATGATCGCGGTAAAAAGCTTCGGCCACGGGCTCAATTCCAGCGGTCCGCAACTGTAATAAGAAATTCTTTGGCCTGGCAATGCCGCAAAACACTACTGGTCGAGGTGGCACATCCTCCGGCAAAATTCCCCTTCGCGCACGCCACACCATCTTGCCGTCGAGCGGGAATGAATCCGCGGAAACGCCACTGGTGAGAACGATAGCGTCGGCTCGAGACAGGTTGCGCGCCGACTCCCTGAGACGCCCACCGGGGAGCAGGGAATCGCGTGTGTCTTCCGGAGTGACCAGAACAATATCGAAATCGCGGGCGAGGGAACGATGCTGAAAACCGTCGTCCAGGAGATGCAGTTGTGGGCCGAATCTGTTTTCCGCGAAGAGGCCTGCTTCGTAGCGATCGTCGCCCACAATTACAGGAACGCCCAAGCGTCGCGCTATGAGGAGCGGTTCGTCACCAAAATCCTGTGAAGTGCCGGCGGGATCCACGAGCATCACTCCTTTAGTTTTGCGTCCATAACCTCGGGAAAGAATGTCGAATTTCACTCCACGCGCCCGCAATGACTCGCCGAGCAGAAGAACGAACGGCGTCTTTCCGGAACCGCCCACGGATAAATTGCCGACACTCACCACTGGGCCCGTCAGGCGGCGCGATCGCAGCACGCCTCGGTCGTACAGGCCATTCCGAAGTTGCACGCCTGCGGCGAAAATGGAACTGAGTAAATTCACTGTGGAGGAGTAGCTGGCGCACTTTCCCCTGCGGAACTAGCCATCGCCGAGGAAACCGCCGGCAAAAATGATTTCAGCAGTTTCTCCAGAGCCTCGATGGTTCTCTGAGTAGCGCCAGTCTGCGAGAGCAAGGTCTCGGCTGCGCGGCGGCCAAGCGCCGCACGTTCCGCCTCATTAGAAAAAAGTTCCAGAAAAACCAAGGGAAGCTCGGCGGGACCGACGACGCGTACAGCATCGCGGCTTTGAAACAGGCTCACAATGTCACGAAAGTTCTCGGTATGGTTTCCGACCACGATTGGTACGCCGTGTCGCGCCGGCTCAATAATATTGTGTCCACCCTTTGGAACTAAGCTTCCGCCAACAAATGCGACGTCTCCGAGCGCATACAGGGAAGCAAGTTCTCCGATGCTGTCGATCAGCAGGACTCCCCCGGCGATAGGGTCACCACTCCAAAGTGAGCGTCGCCAGAAGCGGATTCCGAGTTGCCCTAGCAACTGAGCAACTTCATCAAAACGCTCCAAACGCCGGGGAGCCAGGATCATGACAGCACGAGGATGGCTGGCCAGTACATTCTCGAAAGCGCGCAGTAGCAGAGGCTCTTCACCCTCCACGGTACTGCCGCACACCAGCACAGGTCCTGCCTGCGCTTGCTGGAAAGCGGAGCGAAGGCTGGAAACGATCGCTGTAGGAGGAGGCAGGGACACATCGAACTTCAAGTTCCCACTCACTTGGATACGCTCGACTGGTGCGCCAATATCCGCCAGCCTTCTTCGGTCCTCTTCGGTTTGAGTGAGGAAAATATCGATGGGCTGCAAAACTCTCATCCAGAAACAACGGAAGCGGCGATACCCGGGCCATGATCGGTCGGAGATGCGAGCGTTCACTATGGCTATGCGGGCGCGACTCTGGTGCGCGAGTCGAAGGAAATTAGGCCAGAATTCAGTTTCCGCGATCACGATCAATTGTGGGCGCAGGATTTGCAGATAGGGATGGATGGCAAACCTGAAATCCAGCGGAAAATAAAACACGCTATTCCTGCCAAAGCGGCTGCGCGCCAACGACTGACCCGCCGCCGTGGTGGTTGAAACAACCACTCGATATCCCGGGAAGCGCCGAGTCAACTCCGTAATCAGATCACTGACTGCGATTAACTCTCCCACGGAAACGGAATGGACCCAGATAGCCGGCCGAGATTGGTGCCGCGCTAACCTGTCCGGCACTTTTCCCAATCGTTCAGCCAATCCAAGATGGCGTTTACCGTGCCTCAACGCTCGCAGTACCCAATAAGGAAGGCCCAGCAATAGGACGACTGCCAGCAGCGCATTGTAAAGCAAGTACATAGGTGATGGGACATTCTAACCGCTAGCGATACTCCCAAGGCACCACCGCCGCAAGAGCTTGCATCCTATAATGCATGCTAATGTTCTCCGGCAGACTCAAGTGGATTGCTGTCCAAACCGCGATAATTGCTGTTTTTATCCTGACTGTTACCTTTTGTGCCGCAGCCAAGGACTTTGTCATGCCGAAAGCGCAGCCGGCCAAGACCTATCCCGCGCATGACGCACATCCTACCGACGCAGTGACCGTGGCATTGGATCCTTACGACATGGCGGACAAGGCGGATATTTTTTCGGTCCACTACAACGAAGAGGGTCTTCTGCCAATCTTTCTCGTGATCACCAATGAGGGCGAGCAGCCGATTGCATTAGCGGGAATGAAAGCCCAGTTGGTCACGGTGAACCGCACAAAAATGTCTCCAGCGACCGTGGATGATATCTACCGCCGCCTGTCACGGCCGTCCACCAGCACTACTCCTTCACCCCTGCCTTTCCCTCGGAAGAAAGTTAAAGGCGGCGTCGGGAAACAGGCTATGGAGGAAATCCAGAGTGCCCAGTTCGGCGCACGGGCCGTGGAGCCTCATACCACCCAGGCAGGATTTTTATTTTTCGATGTCTCTGGAATTTCCACTCCTCTTGCGGGAGCACATTTCTACCTGACAGGTGTGCGTGACAGTAAGGGAGATGAGCTGATGTATTTTGAGATCCCGCTGGAGAATTACCTCAGCGCGCCGCAACCCGCGAAGCCGAATTGAACTGACTCGTCCCCGCTAGCTTTATAATCCGTCGATATGGCCACCACGCCGGACACCTCTGTATCGGCCCTCGCCCGCTATGAGCCGGTCATTGGTTTAGAGGTACACGTCCAACTCCTCACCGCAAGCAAGATCTTCTGCTCCTGCTCCACGCGCTTCGGCGATCCTCCTAACCGCAACGTCTGCCCCGTCTGCCTCGGCTTACCAGGTGCCTTGCCGGTTCTGAACCGCAAAGCGGTCGAATTCGCTGTGCTCGCTGCCATGGCGATAAATTGCCGGATTAACCAGACATCGATCTTCGCCCGTAAAAACTATTTCTATCCCGACCTGCCGAAGGGATACCAGATTTCGCAATACGATAAGCCGCTGGCTGAGCGCGGTTGGATACAAATCCCCCTCGGCGGCGGAACCAAAAAGATTGGAATCACGCGTCTGCACCTCGAGGAAGACGCCGGGAAGAGTCTGCACGAAGGTTTTCCCGATTCGCAGGAAAAGACCGCAATCGATCTGAACCGCAGCGGAGTGCCGCTGATTGAAATCGTCAGTGAACCGGATATTGCCTCGCCCGAGGAAGCGTACGAGTACCTTACGAGGTTGAAGGAAATCATCCTGTACACCGGCGTCAGTGACGTCAACATGGAAGAAGGTTCGTTGCGCTGTGACGCGAATGTTAGCGTTCGTCCAAGAGGCCAAAAAGAGTTTGGGACCAAGACTGAAGTCAAGAATGTGAATTCCTTCCGCTTCATCCGCGAGGCCCTGGAATACGAAATTTACCGGCAAATTGGCGTAGTCGAATCCGGCGGCAAGATCACGCAGGAAACTCGCCTCTACAACGCGAATGAAGGCAAGACCTATGGTATGAGATCGAAGGAAGAAGCTCACGATTACCGTTATTTTCCGGAGCCCGACCTCTTGCCGCTGTTGGTGGATGAGAAGTGGCAGCAAGACATTCGTAACACTTTGCCGGAGTTGCCGGAAGCGCGACGACAACGCATGATCGCCGAGTACGGCATCACCCCGCAGGACGCGCAAGTACTCACGATAAGTAAGTCGCTGGCGGATCAATTCGAAGCAGCAGCGAAGGCGGCGAAAAATCCCAAACGCGTAGCCAATCTGGTTCAAGGCGAGCTTATGGGCCGGTTGAAGGCTAAGGGTCTGGAAATTGAGCAGTCGCCAATTTCAATGAAAGGCGTGGCCTTCTCGGCAGACTTGACAGAAAGCGGTGCTATCTCCAGCAAGATGCTAAAAGATCTCTACGATCTATCCTTCGAACGTGGAAAAGACTTTCCCGCTGTTTATGACGGAGAGGGCCGTCCGCAGCAGTCCAGCGATACAGCAGCGCTGGAAAAGATCATTGATCAGGTGATCGCGGCCAATTCCAAAGAGGTTGAACAATACCGTGCAGGCAAGAAGACGGTAATTGGATTCTTCGTCGGCCAAGTCATGAAATTGTCCAAAGGACAGGCAAACCCGCAACTCGTGAACCAGTTATTGGCGAAGAAGCTGGACTCCTAACAGGCTGGCGTGGAACAGTCGGTGAGAGCCTGATCACGGAACTTTTCTTTTGAAAATGCCGTAGAGTTTCTCAGTCAAGTCTTCTAGTCGCAACCGCATTCTTTGGAGTCCATCATTATGGGCACAGATGCCTCGCGGGTGCAGATGGTGAGCGGGTCGTCCGGTCGGGCTCAGTGTTGGGTGGAGTCCCTAATTCTGGCGCTCGGGTCCCCTCGGCGATTTGGGTTGTTTCAAAGGTCATTTCACTTTCGTTTCCCGCTGTGGTTCATGGCTCTCCTGAACAACGCTTCTTGGCCTGGCTTAGCGGGGGCGTAATCGTCGAGTGGCTGTTTGTGATCGGGCTTTGGTTTGCATTGCAGAGCCGCGGGCTCTCCTTCAGAGATCTCGGAGTTTGGGGCTTGGGAACATGGCCACCGTGGGTCGTCGCGCTCCTGTTGGCAGCGCTTTCTATCGGCAGCAATCTCCGGTTTCTGCCCCGAATGCACATTCCGATCTCATACGCGTTCTTGCCGCATGGAATTCACCTCTTTGCTGCGCTGGCTATGGGCATCACAGCTGGATTCTGCGAAGAAGTCCTCTTTCGCGCCTTTCTAATGGCCGAATTCGCTAAGGCTGGCTACGGGAAGGCCATGCAGGTCCTCGTACCTGGCGTTGCGTTTGGACTGTCGCACGCCGGCTACTTAAATCAGGGCTTTCTTGTTTGGCTCGGCATCATGCTCCCGACTGCGTTTCTCGGCATGATGTGGGGCATTGCATACCTCTTGGGACGCCGCAGCTTGGTTCCGATAATTGTGGCCCACTTTTGGAATGACGCAACGGCGCTTCCATGGATCACGTTTTTTATGTGACGGCTCGTTAGCTACCATGGTCCGTGGAGACTTACCGCCACCCACTCGGTGACTTTCGTTACATCACCCATCCGCTTTTCCCGACTAATATTCGTGCTGAGGCCGGAGGCACGATATGAACGGGAACGTTCGTCGCATCCTCAGCGCAGCTACTCTACTGACGTCATTGATTGCGATTTTTCTGGTGCTGAAGAACCCGCAGCCAGTGGCGCACGCACAACCCGTTGCAGCCGCTGCTGCTAATGCCCAGTCCTTTCAGGATAAGTTACAGCAACTCGATCGCGCTAAACAGCTGGGCCAGGCTGCCGCCGAAGTCCATTTGAGTTCCGATGAGGTCAGCGCGGCAATCGCGCAGGCGGCAGGCACGCTCCCCGCGGAGACAGGTTCATCCAGCACACCGCCTTCTTCTCCGCAGGTCGAGGTCGCGACCGGGCGGTCCGAGATCAACGACTATCGGGTGAATTTCGAGGGAGACGTCGCACGCGGCCAGTTTTTGACCCAAGTGGCCGGCAAGGACGTTTGGATCACTCTCGCCGGACATTTAGGCTCCCAAGACGGATACGTCACTTTCGTTCCCACCGAATTCAAGGTTGGCGATCTGAATGTTCCGGTCTCACTAGTCAACGACGCGCTGCAAAAAAAGCTTATGGAACAGCGCGATCGCTTGAAGCTGCCCGACAACGTCTCCGCCATCAAAGTCGAGAACGGCGAACTGATAATGACGCAGAAATAGTTGAAACTATTTACTCCGGAGTGCCCTGGAACAGCGCCCACAATCGCTCGCCGATCACGCGATATATCACAAACGCGCTGCCTTTATCGGATATCTGACGAAAGAGTAATTCGCCACGGCCATCACCATCTGCATCTACTGCGTCAATCAATTCGAGTCGCGGCTGAATGTCCAGATGCCTGCTGTCAGTCACATTGGAAAATGCTTTGTGCAGTTCACCTGAAATGTCTTCGCGGGCTACGAGCCCCACATAGTACAGGTCCGCATCACTGCTGGATTTTGCGGGAAAGCTCGCCTTAGTGGTCAATACCAGCACCGGTTCGTTGGCATTGGAAAGATCAAAAATTCGAAACTGTGTATCTTCGAAGCTCGGCGGCACAGATCTGACCGCAGGCGTTTTGTTTTTCTGAGAAGAAGTACGAACTTGTGCTTTACCGTCTTCGGATGCTAACTGCCGGGCGCGGTCACGAATCTGAGCGGACGCCAGGCCCAGCATCTTCGTGCGAAGCTGCTGTTCTTCTGCCGGCTTCACCACGTAGCTGTAAGGGCGAGGGTCGGAGCTGCCCGCGTCGGAAATGGCCGGCATCATTTGCAGGGCTGGCTTTTCCCCGCCAATCTTTTGTTCGCCAGTGTTTGCAGTAGGCAGATTTGGCGTTCCCACGCGAGCTTGGGAGATTCCTGTGGTGCTGTTAGGCTCTTTCTTTGTGCTTGGGGAAGGCTGGTTTCCCCGGCGGAGCACCGGCCTGTCTTTGTCATTGTCGTTGTCCTGGCCACTTTGTTCTGGAGCAGCGGGAGTCGCCGCAGGCGAGGGCTCCGCTGCCGTCGCTGCTGGCGTGTCAGCTGGCGGAGAAACGGGAGGGGTCGGCTTCGGCGGTTCTGATCCACCTGATCCAGGGCGCCGCAATACTGGCGGCTTATCCTGGTCGTCATCGCGAGGCGCCGACGGTTCCGAAGGTCTTTTTTTTGGCGGAGCTGCGCCGACCGGCTCCCATTTCCCGTCTGCAACCCACGCGTTGCCTCTGTGAAAAACGCCGCCCACCGTAAACAGTCCTTGAGAAACGCCTGTCCGTACCGCTTCATAGACCGTATCCCGCTCGAGCGCCATGGGAATTGGAGAAGCCTTATAAGATCCGGCGTCATAGAATTTGCCATCGAACATCATGGTGATTGGGATCAGGCGAGCTTTGCCATTGGCCGCAAGCTCAAGCAATCCCAGCGCGCGTGGTCCTTTTCTGGCCGCTTCACGACGAGTAGACTGAGGCGGAACGGTTTGGCCAAATATCAAGGCCAAGCCGGCCAGCATGACGACGGTGGCCACCGTCAGGTATAACAGTGAACGAAATGGAGAAGCCCTCATGGATATCAATGATAAGGCCCCAGACTTTTCTTTGCCGGACGAGAACGGCAAAAATGTGTCGCTGAAGGATTTTCGAGGCAAAAGCGTGGTCCTGTTTTTCTTTCCCAAAGCCGACACACCCGGGTGAACCATCGAGGCGTCCGAGTTCCGTGACGCATATAAGAATTTGCAAAAGGCTGGCGCAGTGATTCTTGGGATCTCAGCAGACTCGCCGGAGGATCAAAAGAAATTTCAGGACAAATACCACTTGCCGTACACCTTGCTGTCCGATACCGATAAGAAGGTCTGCGAAGCCTTTGGCGTGATCAAAGAAAAAAACATGTATGGCAGAAAAGTGAAGGGAATCGCACGCACCACATTTGTGATTGGCCCGGACGGCAAGATTGCCCGCGTCTTCAACAATGTGAAGGTGGAGGGGCATGCCGATCAGGTGCTTGCCTATCTGAAGGGTGCGGCGTAACCGCTTAGCCAAAGGCTAGCCGAAGAATCGAGTGAAAAAGGGCGAGCCGAAGCGCCCAGACAAAAGGCCCGCCCCAGGTTGAGCTATTTCACGGTTGCGTTGGTTTTTGTGGTAAACGTGATCGCGGTCTCTGCCGGCACGACGGCTTCCTGTTTTCCGGTAGCTGCTGCTACTCCGGTTCCTGCGCCGGCTCCGGCGAGAGCGCCAATTCCGGCGCCTTTGCCTCCGCCAACCAGGCCGCCGATGAGGGCGCCCGCTGCGGCTCCGCCACCGATTTTCACCACGTTGCTCTTGGTATGGCTTTTACCTTTGGCAAAAAAGCCGCCGGTTGTGATGGGAGTCATTTTTCCATTGATCTCAACCGCAGTGAGTCTGAGCGTGAGCTGACCCGGGACGTGCAGCCGACCACTCGACTTGGCGTAAGTCACTTTTCCTTTTACCGGCGAGCCTGCCTTGGCCAGAGTTTGGCCGTTCACGGTCAAGTCTCTTACCAGATTCGCATTAAAGCTTTGTCCTGATCGGGCTGTCGCCGAGTTAAGTGTGGAATTGGTTCGCACGGTCACGTGCGTGCCGGCGGGAATGGTTTCGGCCGCCGCGACCAGCGTCAGCACTAACAAAAGTGAAGCGATCTTGAACTTTCTTGCGAGCATAATCCTCCTCGAAGATTGGGGCGTTAGAATTAGGTAGCGTCGCATGCTATGTGCAGAAGTAACGATAGTTGAATAGCATGGCAGCGCAAAGTTACCAATGGGAAGCGCTGAATGAGACCTTTGAACCAGCCTGGAAAACCTTTGCCGCGTGCTTTTTACAACCGCGATCCACGGAGTGTAGGCCGCGACCTGCTGGGCAAAGTCCTGGTTCGGCGGCAAGGAAGGAAGCTGCGTGCGGCCAGGATCGTGGAAATTGAAGCCTATCTAGGCCAAGGCGATCCCGCAGCACATGCGGCCTGCGGTCGTACCCCGCGGAATGCCGTGCTGTTTGGTCCCCCAGGTCATGCTTATGTCTATTTCATCTACGGCAATCATTATTGTTTGAACATTTCCTGCTTGCCGGACGGAATAGCAGGTTGTGTTTTGGTGCGCGCCCTGGAGCCGCTGATCGGAATCGAGGAGATGGCGCAGGAACGCGGCCTCAGCCTGAATGGCAGTGGCGATCTGCGAAAACTGACCAGTGGCCCGGGACGCCTGGCTGATGCCTTCGGTATTACGCGAGAGCGCGATAACGGCAAGGATCTGACCAGCCTAAACTCGGATCTTTTTGTTGCCGACGACCACTACACTCCGTCCCGCGTGTTGACCACAGTACGGATCGGCATCGTCAAAGCGGCGTCGCGCCCGCTGAGGTACGTGATCGCGGGAAATGAGTTTGTGTCCGGACCTCGGCGATTAATCGCTTAAGTTGTAAGCACTATGTTGTCGATCAGGCGGGTGCCTCCGACAAACGCGGCCAAGGCCACCAAGGCCGGGTCGCTGATGTGTTCGACAGGTTCAAGAGTGTCCGGATTCACAATTTCAAAATAGTCCAGGCGTACTGACGGTTCTTCCGCAAACACTTGTGTTCCGGCCGCGGCTAACTTTGCCGTGCATCGCTCGCCTTGCTCGAACAACTTTTTCACCTGAGCCAGCGACCGGGACAATACCAGCGCCGACCTCCGCTGTTGTGGACTGAGATATGCATTACGCGAACTCATGGCCAGACCGTCCGCCTCACGCACAATGGGACAGACAACAATTTCGACGCCAAGATTCAAATCCAGCACCATGCGCCGGATAATCGCCACTTGCGCCGCATCTTTCTGTCCAAAGAAAGCGAGATCGGATTGCGTGATGTGGAAGAGCTTGGAGACTATGGTGGTAACCCCCCGAAAATGTCCAGGACGCGACTTTCCGCACAGTCGTTCGCTTAAGCCCTCGACCGTGACAAATGTCACTACACCCTCCGGATACATTTCTTCTACCGAAGGGGCAAAGAGCAACTCCACACCCTCTTTTTCCAAAAGTTCCCGATCCGTTTCGAACGATCGCGGATATTTGGAGAAGTCTTCGTTAGGACCAAACTGAGTAGGGTTTACGAAGATGGAAGCAGCCACCACGTCGCATCGTGCCTTCGCCGCCCGAACCAGCGACAAATGTCCTTCATGCAGCGCCCCCATGGTAGGAACAAATCCCAGACGCCGCCCCTCCTGTTTCGTCGCCTGACAGGCGGAGCGCATCTGCTTTATTGTTTCGAGGACCCTCATGGGAGGCATTTTCGATTGACGATTTACGATTGACGAAGTAAGGCGCAACCTTCCGCGACAATCTGAGAACGGAGAACTCAGATCTGAGACCTGAGTCCAAAAACTCAAAAATCCAAATCCAATCGAAAATCAACAATCGTAATTCGGCAATCGTAGTTCGTAACTCGTACCTCGTACTTCCCTACCGCCGCATAGTGTTCTTCCGCTCCATAACTGTCTCCAGCGCCGCGCGCGTTTCCTTCGGCAGATGATATGACTCCTCATCGGACGGGTATTGCCGGGAAAGCACGTCGGCGCGAAATGCCTGCGCAGCCTGAGAGATGAGTTCCGCGGCATCCCCATAGCGGCGGACGAACTTGGCGGGCGGAGTAAATGTCAGGTTCAGGAGGTCGTGGTACACCAGGACCTGTCCATCACAATCAGGCCCAGCGCCAATGCCAATTGTGGGGGCTGCTACTTCTGCTGTGATCATGGCTGCGACTTCGCGGGGAATACCTTCGAGGTAAATGCACGCGACACCCGCGCGATCGAGTGCGACAGCGTCGCGCATCAGTTGCTCGACGGCTGCCAGACTCTTGCCCTGAACTTTGTATCCGCCCATCACGTTTACTGACTGCGGTGTGAGCCCAATGTGCCCGGTCACTGGAATTTCGGCGTCGATGATCCGGCGAATCAATTCTGCACGCTTCTCGCCGCCTTCTATCTTTACGGCTTCGGCGCCGGCTTCTTTGATAAATCTCGCCGCGTTGCGGATGGCTTCGTCCGGACTTGCATGATACGAGCCGTAGGGCATATCCGCGACGAGCAATGCATGTTTCACGCCCCGGCGAGCCGCCTTGGTGTGGTGCAGCATTTCGTCGAGAGTGACGGACAGGGTGTTCTCGTATCCAAGAATCGTCATGGCCAGCGAATCGCCGACCAGAACAATGTCGATGGCGGCCTCGTCTATCAGACGCGCACTGGGGTAGTCATACGCGGTCAGGCAAGTAATCGGCTCATGCCGGAGTTTTCTTTCGCGAAGGGAAGCAACTGTGATTTTCTGGCGAGGATCGCCAATCGGGGTGAAACTCATAGATCCTCCAGTGCCCCTCCGCCTTGGCGGATAGAGCCTGTACACAGCTTGGATGCTGCTATGACTAGTTTAGATCACAGTGGGTCGTTCGTCGAATCGTCGTCCTCCCGCACACTTTAGTCTAGTAAGACGATTGTATATAGTCTTACTGTGTAGTAAGATTAGAAAATATGACAACCTACCGCACAGTCGTGAGCTCCAAGGGGCAGGTAGTTATTCCGGCTGAGTTGCGTGAGCAACTCGGATTGAAAAAAGGCACCCCTGCAACCTGGAGCGAGGAGCAGGGCCGCCTGGTGCTCACACCTATCACCGAGCGACGGCTGGACGAGATCATGGGTTTTCTCAAGCCGGCGCCCGGCGAGCCGTCAGTCTTCGAGGCGTCGTTTGAGGAAAGGGAGCGCGAGCGCAGGAGAGAGAAGTAGTGCCCCCGTCCTTGCGCGTGGGCATGCGCCGATACGTACTGGATGCCAACGCCCTGATCGGCTTCTTTGAAGGCCGGCTTGGAGTTTCCGAAAAAGTGCGGCGATTGCTGAGTGAAACTCTTCGACAAGACTCGCCGTTATTGATGTCAGCCGTTAACTGGGGTGAAGTTTTCTACTTGGAGTGGCGGTTTCACGGCGAGGCCAAAGCCCGTGAAGCGGAGGCGAGGTTGCACGAGATGCCCATCGCGGTTATCGCTGTGGACCGGGAAAGAGCCTCACGCGCCGGTGCCCTCAAGCAGAAACACAGTCTCGGCTATGCCGACGCCTTTGCCGCGGAATTGGCAATCGACCGTGGCGCTTGGCTGGTCACCGCCGATCCCGAGTTTGAGAAAGTCGGGAAGGCGCTGTCGGTGTATTCCCTGCCGCGATATGAGAAATAAGTTTGCGTCGGTTAGATCCGAGCGGATAACACCGAACCACCCCGGCCACTAACCGCTAGTCACTAGCCACTGCCTTTAAGCACTTGCCGCTTCCTGGCTCCCCAGAGGCAAGAAGTACTGTGTCCCCTTGATTGGAGCCGACACCTTCCGCAGCAGTTCCTGCAGATCTTCGTTGCGTTCCACGAAGTCAATGTCTGAAGTATTCACGATCAGCAGGTCTGAAGATGTGTAATGAAAGAAAAAGTGCTCGTAAGCCTTAATGACTTCTCCGAGATAGTCTTCGTTGAGGGCCTTCTCCCCGGGCGCATTCTTCTTCTTCAGACGTTTTTTCAGAGCATCCGGGCTGGCCTGCAGATAGATGACCAGGTCGGGCGTGGGAAGCTGTTCGCGGAAATAATTGTAGTAGCGATTATAAGTATCGAGTTCCACGTCATTCAGGTTGAGGCAGGCAAAGAGCTTGTCTTTCTCGAAAATAAAGTCGCTGACCACCATTTTCTGCGACTTCGCACCCAGATCGAGCGCCCGAAGCTGCTCGAAGCGGCGGATCAGAAACGCGAACTGTGTCTGGAACCCGGCTCCGGTTTCGCCTTCGTAAAACGCGCGAAGAAATGGGTTGTCTTCGGGTTCCATCACCCGCTGCGCATTCAAACGCTCCGCCAGGATGCGCGCCAGGGTGCTTTTACCGACTCGGATCGGACCTTCCACTGCAATGTAACGGGGTAATTCGAAAAGATTGGCCATGGGTCAGTGGGAATCGCGCTTCGCAGCATATCCCGGCTGAGGCTGTGAGGCAACAGGGAGATTTTGATTAAACAATTGTGGATTTTTGATTGTTGATTTTGATTGAAGTCAAGGCCCGGACTTATGGCGCAAGGCCAATCTGAGATCTGAAATCTGAGATCTGAAATTTGAAAACCCGTAATCTGTAATCGTTCTACAATTCACCCATGTTCGCACTTGCCCTCGCGGCCACAGCCGCCGCCATGAGCGCGGCTGGTTATCAGTCCATGGCGGCGACCGGCCAGTGGTATGGAAAGACCTTCACCGGAATTCGCCGGGGATCGAAACAATTAGCACTCACTTACGATGACGGACCCAACGATCCCCACACTTTGCGTCTGTTGGAGGTCCTGGCGAAGCACAACGTTCATGGTACTTTTTTTCTGATCGGACGCTATGTGCAACAGCGTCCCGATATTGTTCGCGAAGTTGTAAATGCAGGGAACATCGTGGGTAACCACACTTGGTCCCATCCCAATTTGATTTTTGCTTCTGCCAGGCAGACCACAACCGAACTACAGACATGCGAGCAGGCCATCACGCAAGCCATCGGCCAGCACTCGCCGCTACTTCGCCCACCATTTGGCGGCCGCAGGCCAGGAACTTTACGGATTGCCCGGTCGCTGGGGTTGATCCCGGTGATGTGGAACGTGAGTGGCCAAGACTGGAAGAGTTATTCCGCGAATGAGATCAAACAGAGGATTCGCCGGCAAATTCGCGGTGGCGACGTAATCCTTCTGCATGATGGCAGCCACACCGGCATGGGAGTGGATCGCTCGCAGACCATTATCGCGACAGACCTTCTCATCCCAGAGGCGAAGTCCGAGGGATTCGAGTTCGTGACCATTCCCGGGATGATGAATACGTCAGCTGTCAGCCGTGAGCGCTGAGCGGGCCCTGTACGCCACTGTGGAAGGGCGGGCCTCTTTCTATTGCTTACGCCACCGTGGAAGAGCCGCCCTTCCAGGGCCGCGTTACGAATAAGGCGGAGATGGGCTTCAGCGCCCCTGTGGTCGCATTGCGTGGCGCGCCGGGCTAAAGCCCATGTCAAAAGCCGCCCAACGCGGCGCTAAACCGCCGCTCTTCCACGGTGGTGTAAACGATAGGATGGTTCGCAGACTGAACCAAAGATCAGATGTCTGACGCCGCCTGCCGCGCCCGGGTCTACGCGTGAGCCACGGCGAAGGCCTGCTTCGCCACTGCAATCGTCTTCTGTATGTCTTGTTCGGTATGAGCAGTGCTGAGAAACGCGGCTTCAAACTGGGAAGGCGGCAGATAGACACCGTTGTCCAGCATCGCCTGAAAAAAGCGTCCGAAAGTTTTGGTGTCAGATTTGGAAGCGGACGCCCAATCCGTGACCGGGCCGCGGGCAAAAAACCAGGTAAACATCGAACCCACGCGGTTGTGGCAGATGGGGACTCCCGCGTCTTTCGCCGCTGCCGCAACTCCCACGACCAGTTCGTCGCTCAGCTTGTCGAGACGCGGGTAGATTTCATTCTTTTGCTCACGCAAACGGCGCAGCGTGACCAACCCCGCAGCCATGGCCAGCGGATTTCCGGAGAGAGTTCCGGCCTGATACATCGGACCAAGCGGCGCCACCAGGTTCATGATCTCGGAACGCCCGCCGTAAGCGCCCACCGGCAGACCTCCGCCGATGATCTTGCCCAACGTAGTTAAATCGCAATGAGTACCAAACAATTCCTGCGCGCCGCCGAACGCCACGCGGAAGCCAGTCATTACTTCGTCAAAAATGAGCACAGATTTTTCGCGCTCGGTAAGCTTGCGCAGACGCTCGAGATATCCTTGCGCCGGTAAAACACACCCCATGTTGCCCACGACCGGCTCAACAATCACGCATGCAATCTGATGCTTGAACTTTTTGAAGGCGAACTCAACCGCTTCGGCATCGTTGAACGGCAGAGCAATCGTGAACTGGACGAACTCGTCGGGCACGCCGGCGGATCCCGGAATTCCGAGCGTGGCAGCTCCCGATCCCGCTTTCACCAGCAACGCGTCGGCGTGGCCGTGATAGCAGCCTTCAAATTTCACGATGTATTTACGTTTCGTGTAAGCGCGGGCTAGCCGTATCGCGGACATGGTCGCTTCCGTGCCCGAGCTCACAAATCGCACTTTCTGCATGTGGGGAAAGGCGGAGAGGACGACTTCGGCCAGGTCCGCTTCCGCGGGAGTTGACGCGCCAAAGGTCACGCCATCGTGTGCGGCTCGGGAGATCACTTCCACCACGGCTGGGTCCGCGTGACCCAAGATGAGTGGTCCCCATGAGCCGATATAGTCGAGATATTCGTTGTCGTCTGCATCCCACACACGCGAGCCCTGTCCGCGGACGATGAATGGCGGATCTCCGCCGACGGCTCGAAACGCGCGAACCGGTGAGTTCACCCCGCCGGGAATCATTTGTTCAGCACGTTGCTGAAGTTTGCGCGAGATCTCGACTTTGCGAGCTATGAACTTTCCTCCCACGCCAAGATGCGTTAAATATACCAGCGGAGGCGAGCCATGCTTTCTAGCTACCTTTGAATTCTTCAGTTCGCCGAGAGTCCCATTCTCTTTATATTCTCGGCGCACTCAGCGTGCTCGGCGGTTGATAAGGCTAAGAAGACTGCCGAATTCACCACAAATTTACATTGCCGTAATAATCTCGAAACACTCTTCCGCTATCTTTTAAACAGTGACATGGCCCTTCTAACCGGAAGGGTTTAGGACAGCTTGGATGGGCCCGGCTGTCCTCTTTGTTTTTCGCTGACATTGCGGCCGCCCGCGAATTGCAAGACCAACTGCCCTACCCGGCCTCCATTGCGGAGTTGGCCCACAAAACCTGCCGCTCACAAACCCCTGTTAGAATGAAAGCGCAATGGTCTTGCCTTTCGTTCGCGATCTCTTCGCGGACGTGGAAAAGTTGCCTGCCTTCTCGCGTGTAGCCTCCCATCTGAAAGAGGGCACGGGGCGGATACGTGTTTCCGGGCTAACCCCAACCGCGAAAGCTCTCCTTCTAGTTCTGCTGCAAAAGGTTACCGAGAGGCCGCTTATTGTCGTGGTTCCCGACAATCACGTGCTGGAAGAGTTTGTTCCCGTATTGCAGGCTTTTTCCGAGCTGGTCGGCACCGAACCGGAATCTGTAGTCGCCCTTCCCACGCGCGACGTCTTGCCCTTCCAGAATCTTTCCCCGCATCCTGAAATTCAGGAAGAACGAGCCGTAGCTCTTTGGAAAATTGCCACGGGCGCAGTGTCCATCGTAGTTTCGCCGATCGCTGCCACTGCGCTGCGGCTGCGTTCCGCGGAATACTACGCCGATCTGGCGCGGGTTCTGCGGCGCGGGGAGACACTTGATCCCGAACCCCTGCTGCGTCACCTTAATACCGTGGGCTACACCTCGACCGATGTGGTGGAAATGCCCGGAGAATACGCTCTGCGCGGCGGCATCCTCGATGTTTACCCGCCAGAAGCTGATCGCCCGCTTCGCATCGAGTTCTTTGGCGATGAGATCGAGTCCATTCGCAAATTTGATCCAGCGACACAACGATCATCTCATCCCGTAGACGAGGCGGTGCTGTTGCCGCTAACCGAAACTCCCGTCAGCGAGGAATTGCTCGGGGCCATTCATGCCCGACTGTCAGGCAAGCGCATTACCGGAGCCGAGGAAATTGTGGAAGAGGCTGTGCGCTCAGGCGGAGTTTCAGTTTTCCCCGGCTGGGAGTTTTATGCTCCCGTCGCTGGCGCCGATCGCACGCTCTTCGACATGCTGCCACATGCCCTGGTCCTCGCGGATGAGTCGGACAATTTGAAGCAGGAGTTTGACCGTGTCTGGTCACGGATCGAAGAGGCGCACGAACGTAGTGGTATCGGCAACCTGGTTCGACCCGGAGATTTGTATCTTTCACCTGACGATTGGTGGAAGAAAATCGCCACGTTGCCGGGCGCTGACGTCGAATATCTCGACATTGCTCGCTCCCGCGACGTTGAGACCACCGTCTCGTTCCTGTCACAGCCTACGCCCCGCTTCCACGGCTCAGTTCCTGCGATGCTGGAAGAAGTCCAGAAACAAATTGCGGAACGTAACCGGGTGTTGATTGCCGTCCCCAACACGGGTGAGGTCGAACGCCTGGCTGACATTTTCAGTGAGTACAGCGTTTCCTTTCGGCTGGGCAGCCGCACTCGTGGGGGCGAGAGCTATGCCGACGAAACTTCCTACTTCGCGGGCGAAGTGCTGACCACCACACTGGCGAAGGCGTACGTCCCCGAAGGTGTGGTGCTCCCGGAAGCTAACCTGGCGATCCTCGGCGCTCGCGATCTGTTTGACGAATCCGAATCGGTTGTTTCGCGTCCGCAAAGGCATAAGTCGAAGGTCTCCGCGTTTCTTTCCGACTTCCGCGACCTGCAAGTTGGCGACTATGTAGTCCACGTCGAACATGGAATCGGACAGTATCAGGGCTTGAAGGAAATCAATCAGGGAGATGGCAACGCCGAGTTCATGCTGCTCGAATACGCCGAGGGTGCGCGACTCTACGTGCCGCTCACCAGGCTTGACCTGGTGCAGAAATATCGTTCTTCGGAAGGCGCCAAGCCTCCGTTAAGTCATCTGGGCACGGCGACCTGGGCGAAAACCAAAGCCCGCGTCCGCAAAGCCATGAAAGACATGGCGGACGAACTGCTCAAGCTTTACGCCGAAAGAAAAACTGCGGAAGGTCACGCCTTCCCTTCCGACAACGAATGGATGCGCGAATTCGAAGACGCTTTCGAGTACAGCGAGACTGACGACCAGGACCTCGCCATCACCGACGTGAAACGCGATATGGAATCGCCTCAGCCCATGGATCGCCTGCTCTGCGGCGATGTCGGCTACGGCAAGACAGAAATTGCCATGCGGGCTGCTTTCAAAGCTGTCACCGACAACAAGCAAGTCGCGGTGCTGGCGCCCACCACGGTCCTCGCCTTCCAGCATTACGAAACCTTCAAGCAGCGCTTCGCGGCGTTTCCAGTCACCATCGAGATGATCAGCCGCTTCCGCACTCCAAAACAGCAGAAAGAAATTCTGCAAAAAGTTGAAGCCGGAAAAGTAGACGTCCTCATCGGCACGCACCGCTTGCTATCGAAAGACGTGAAGTTCGCCGACCTCGGCCTGCTGGTAGTGGATGAAGAACAGCGTTTCGGAGTACGCCACAAAGAACGTTTGAAGCAAATGCGCAAGCAAGTCGATGTGCTGACCATGTCGGCCACACCTATCCCGCGCACGCTGCACATGTCTTTGGTCGGCCTGCGCGATATGAGCGTAATTGAAACTCCGCCCAAGGATCGCATCGCCATTCAAACCGTGGTGGCGAGCTGGGACGAAAAACTCATCCAGTCGGCCATCGAGCAGGAACTCGATCGTGGCGGCCAGGTATACTTTGTCCACAACCGCGTGGACAGTATTTGGGAAATCGCCGCCAAGCTTCAGGAACTTGTGCCGCGAGCGCGTGTCATCGTCGGCCACGGGCAGATGTCGGAAGGCGAACTGGAAAAAGTGATGCTCAATTTCATGCATCACGAGTCCGACATTCTGGTGTCCACTACCATCATCGAGAACGGCCTCGATATCCCGCTATGCAATACCATCCTCATTAATCGTGCTGATCGGCTTGGCCTCTCCGAGCTTTACCAACTTCGCGGACGAGTGGGACGCTCCGACCGCCGCGCTTACGCTTATCTGATGCTGCCCGCGGAGATCGAATTGACACCGGTAGCGCGCCGCCGCCTTGCAGCGCTGAAAGAATTCTCTGACCTAGGTGCCGGCTTCAAGATCGCTGCTCTGGATCTCGAACTGCGCGGCGCAGGGAATTTGCTGGGCGGTGAACAGAGCGGGCATATCGAAGCTATCGGCTTCGAGCTCTACACTCAAATGCTGGATCGCGCCGTCCGCGAGATGAAAGGTGAAGCCACATCCGACGAAGCTGAGACCCAGCTCAATCTCGGCCTGAATATTCGCATCCCCGTAGACTACATTCCCGAGGAGAATCAGCGGCTCCGCATGTACAAACGTATTGCCGGTGTGGAAACCGAATCGCAATTGAGCGACGTGCGGGCTGAGCTTCAGGACCGTTACGGTGAGCCGCCTCCCGCAGTTCGTAACTTGCTGGAATACGCGACGCTAAAATTACTGGCAGTGCGGGTGGGAGCGACCGGGATTGAGCGCAAGCGTGATGTGGTTACCATCAAGTTCCGTCAGAATGCCGTTATTGATCCCGCAAAACTGGCGCAGTTCGTATCTTCACAGCGGGGCACTCAATTCAGCCCCGATGGAATGTTGAAGTTTTCTTTGAATGCCAGCGCGGCACAGGAGGTTCTGCGCCGTCTCCGCACCGTTCTCGAACAGTTGGCGGGGGAAGTTCCACAGGAAGCGCCCGCACAGACGGGATGAGTTTCCGGTTTCTAGTTTCCCGTTTCCAGTGAACTGCATTAGAAACTTGAAACCGGAAACCAGAAACTCAGCGTATATTTTGAGCATGGATCGCGCTTTCGAATTCTTCGTAATTCGCAGCGTTCGGAAATTGGCGTGGATTCTATCCAAAGTAGTGCTGGACGCTTGGAGATGGATGTTTCCGCCAAACACGACGCATTCATAACTATGCCATTCTGTCGCAACCTTTCCTAAGTGGCTAGCTTTTAGGGCCTGAGGTTACAATCATCGGTCGGTTCTTCCGCGGTTTGCAATACCGACGGACAGCTAATTTCCCCATGACCATGCGAGTTCGTAAAGCGGTTTTCCCCGCGGCCGGTTTAGGCACGCGGTTCCTGCCCGTAACCAAAGCTCAACCCAAAGAAATGCTGCCGCTGGTGGACAAACCCATCATTCAATATGGCGTCGAGGAAGCGCTCGCTGCCGGCTGCGATCAGATCATCATGATCACCGGCCGCGGCAAGCAGGCTATCGAAGATCACTTCGACGTCAGTTACGAACTCGAAAAGATGCTCGAAGAGCGCAAAAAGTTCGATCTGCTTCAGATTGTGCGCCAGATCTCTGACATGATCCACATCGCTTACGTACGCCAGAAGGAGGCGCTCGGCCTCGGTCACGCGGTGCTGACCGCGCGCGAACTGGTAGGTAATGAGGCCTTTGCCGTACTGCTGGCCGATGATGTGATCGACGCCAAAGTTCCCTGCTTGAAACAAATGATGCAAGTCTTTGAAGAAACTCAATGCTCGGTGATCGCTACATTGATGATCGATGGCCCGGCTATTTCGTCCTATGGGGTGCTCAAAGTGAAGCCGGCGGATGGGCGATTCAAAGGCAGACTCTACGAAATCGTCGACCTGGTGGAAAAGCCAAGTCCCGAGAAAGCTCCTTCTAATCTGGCGGTGATCGGCCGCTATATTCTGACGCCGACGGTATTTGATTGTTTGTCTGAAACTCAGGTTGGCATCGGAGGCGAACTGCAGCTCACCGATGGACTCCGGTTGCTGTTAAGAAAGGAAAAAATGTACGCCTACGTTTACGAAGGCAAGCGCCACGATACCGGAGACAAACTAGGTTTCCTGAAAGCCACCGTGGAATTTGCCCTAAAACGCGAGGATTTAGGAGAACCGCTCCGGGAGTATCTGAAGGGTTTGAAGTTGTGAAGCCAGATTTCCTGGTTTGTTTAAATCAAAAATCAACAATCTAAATCAACAATCTGATCTTTGCTTACGTGCCCAGCGTGATTTTCAGCTTCCTCGACTTCTCCTCCACGCTATTCGCCAGTTTCTCTTTGTGACCGCTCAGCTTCTTAGCCAGCGAGGCATTCGACAGTGCCAGAATTTGTGCCGCCAAAATCCCAGCGTTGGTAGCGCCCGGCTTACCGATAGCAACAGTGGCGACGGGAATCCCCGCCGGCATTTGCACGGTCGCGAGCAACGAATCGAGTCCGTTCAACGCAGTGGACGGAATAGGTACGCCAATAACCGGAAGACTGGTGTGTGCCGCAATCACTCCCGCAAGGTGCGCCGCACCGCCCGCGCCCGCAATGATCACACGAATTCCGCGCGAGGCCGCCTTCTGCGCATACTCCGCCGTGCGTTCAGGAGAACGATGAGCCGAAGTCATATCGATTTCATAACCGATCCCGAATCCCTCCAATGCGGTCGCCGCCTCCCGCATGACATCCAGATCGGAGTCGCTCCCCATGACGATCGAAACCAGTACCTTGCTCATGAATTCCTCTCTCGCGAACTGAACGGAAACTAGAAACCAGAAACTATTTCTTTAGCGCTCTTGCGGCAATGTCCTTGCGATACTGCGCCCCTTCAAACTTGATCCTGGATACACCGTCATAAGCGCGCTCAACTGCAGTTTTCAGGTCCGCCGCTCGTGCTGTTACGCCTAGCACGCGTCCTCCCGCCGTGAAATAACCGCCGTCGTGCTTGGTGGTTCCGGCGTGGAAGACTTTTACTCCGTCTACCTTGCCCGCTCCTTCGAGTCCCGTAATTTTCTTACCAACGTCGTACGTTCCCGGATATCCGCCCGAGGCCATGACGACGCAAACGGAAGCATCGTTCGACCAACGAAAATCACCATCGCTCACTCGTCCTTCGATCGAGGCTTCCAGCGCCTCTGCCAGATCGCTTTCCATACGCATCACGATAGGCTGAGTTTCGGGATCGCCAAAACGGCAATTAAATTCCAGCACCATCGGTCCCCGAGCGGTCATCATCAGGCCGCAGTAAAGGACGCCTTTGTACTCCGCGCCTTCTGCTTTCATGCCTGCCACCACGGGGCGCGCGATATGCTGCACCAGCCAGTTGCGCATCTGTTCGTCGACGATGTTCTTCGTGGAATATGCTCCCATGCCGCCGGTGTTGGGCCCAGTATCGCCATCCCCGACGCGCTTGTGATCCTGGGCAGCGACCAACGGCGCGACACGCTCCCCATCGCTCACGACCAGGAATGAAAGTTCCTCGCCTTGCAAGCACTCTTCCAGCACCACCCGCGTACCCGCCTCACCCAGCATCTTGCCGCTGAGCATTTCTGACGCAACTGTGGTTGTCTCTTCTTTACTCTTGCAGATGACTACACCTTTGCCGGCAGCCAATCCATCCGCCTTGACGACTAACGGAGTGTGGAAATGTGGCAAGGCTTTGTGGATGTCGTCCACCGAGTTGCAAATTGCGTAATGTGCGGTCGGAATGCGATGGCGCTGCAGAAACTCCTTAGCAAAACTTTTGCTGGACTCCAGCCTCGCGGCTGCTTTGGTTGGACCAAAAACGCGGAATCCTCGCCGCGTAAGCTCATCCACAATCCCCAACTGAAGCGGCAATTCGGGTCCGATCACGGTCAGATCGGGACGCACCTGGTGAGCCAGCGCCAGCAATGAATTCAAATTCTTCACGTCCGCCGGCAGACATTCCGCTTCGTCGGCAATGCCGCCGTTCCCCGGAGCGCAATAAATCTTCGATACGCGCGGCGACTGTCGCAGTCTCCATACCAGCGCGTGCTCCCTTCCGCCGCTGCCAATGACAAGCACTTTCATAGTTTTGGATAAACAAGGTTAGGGATAGCTAACGGCGATGTCAAACGGGGATACAAGGGATCGTCGATTTACGACTTACGATTGACGATTTGAAATCCAAACGACCAACTGCCGACAGGTCCCACACCGTCCAACGTCGCATATCGACAATCGTAAATCGTACTTCGTAAATGCCTTCCCTGGGTTAACTACGCTTAATCCGGTTTATAATCTCCGCAGATGATCACGGTCTCCAAAGAAGACTATCTCAAAGCGATTCTGGAGGCGGAAAGCGAAGGCGAAACTGTCATTTCTGCGACGCTGGCTCATTGGTTATCGGTGTCCGCGCCTGCCGTTTCCATGGCTCTCCGCCGTCTGAAAAAAGACGGACTGGTGCGCGTGCATAAGGACGGCCAAGTCCGATTGACTGCTGCCGGACGCCGTATCGCCCACAAGCTAACTCTGCGGCATCACTTGATCGAACGCATGCTCTTCGAAATCTTTGGCATGGAGTGGTACAAGGTGCACGACGAGGCGGAACGTCTGGAGCATGCCGTCTCTCCTGACTTTGAGTCGAAGCTGCTGTCGAGACTGGGCCGCGGAGGCGCTTGTCCACACGGCAACCTGAGTGAGTTGGAAAGTCCAGTAAGCCGGCGCCGGCGTGGGTTGCTGCTTCTGGCGCATGCCGAGCCGGGAAAGAACTATCTCGTCAGTGGTATTTATGAGCGCGACCGCCGCTTGTTGGAATTCCTCGAGGATCGTGGCATTCGCCCCGGCGCCCGTCTGGAGGTTACGGGACGAAATTACGACCAGACCTTGACCCTGGTTACCGGCGCCGGCAAGGTTGCCTTGGGCGTATCCGCAGCTGAAAGAATATGGATTCGAACTGCCAAGAGCTCCCACGCTGCTTCCGTAACTTAACCATAGTTTACTGAATTGTGTATACTAACGTTTTGCCCAGCGGTGCCGGGCGCGCGGACTTCTTCATCGAATGGCGACCAAGGTAATCGAAACCGCTGAGCAGGGCTGGCGACGTGCGGCAACCCGTCCCAGCCTGCCCGAGGTTTTCAGCAGCCTGCCTGTTCCTTCCTCTGCGACTTTCCTTCGTAAGCTCTTAGCTTTCGCCGGTCCTGGTTTCCTGGTCGCGGTGGGCTACATGGACCCGGGGAACTGGGCGACCGATTTGGCTGCGGGCTCCCGATACAACTACACGTTGCTTTCGGTAATCATGATTTCCAACTTGATGGCGATTCTGCTACAAAGCCTGGCCATCAAGCTGGGTGTGGTCACAGGGCGTGACTTGGCAGCGGCTTGTCGGGATCACTTCAGCCGTCCTATAAATTTTGTGCTGTGGGGTGCGGCTGAGATTGCGATTGCCGCCTGCGACCTGGCCGAAGTTATCGGCTCTGCCATCGCTCTCAACCTGATCTTTCACATCCCGCTTCTTCTGGGCGTATGCCTCACGGCGCTGGATGTCCTGATCATTCTTTTTCTGCAACAGAAGGGGTTTCGATTTCTCGAAGCGCTGGTGGTGAGCCTGATAGCGACGGTCAGCGTCTGCTTCGGATTAGAAATCCTGTTCTCAAGACCCAGCCTCGCCGGCTTAGCTCACTCGTTTTTCGTGCCTTCTCCACAGATCCTTCGCGATCCTGGAATGCTGTATATCGCTATCGGCATTCTCGGGGCCACTGTGATGCCGCATAATTTGTATCTTCACTCGGCCATCGTTCAAACTCGCGCTTTCGCGCGCACCGGTGAGGGAAAGCGCGAAGCCATCCGTTTTTCCACCATCGACTCTACAATCGCCCTGACGATCGCGCTCTTCGTGAACGCGGCAATCCTGATCGTCTCCGCCGCCTCGTTTTACCGCAACGGATATCACCAGGTCGCCGAGATCCAGGACGCCTACAAACTGCTCACACCCTTGCTTGGAGTCACTGGCGCAAGCACGGTATTCGCGCTGGCTCTGCTCGCCTCCGGCCAGAATTCCACTCTGACCGGCACCCTGGCCGGACAAATCGTGATGGAAGGTTTTCTGAACATTCGCCTGCGCCCCTGGTTGCGCCGTCTGCTTACACGCTCGCTCGCCATCATCCCCGCAGTGATCGTGACCGCGCTTTCCGGTGAAGCTGGCACGGCGAAGCTCCTGGTTCTGAGCCAGGTCATCTTGAGCATGCAATTGAGTTTTGCCGTATTCCCGCTGGTGATGTTTACCAGCGATAAGCAAAAAATGGGCGAGTTCGTGAACCCGAGATGGCTGAAAGCGTTATCCTGGGTGACGGCTGCCTTCATCGCCATTCTGAACGCCTGGCTACTGGTGCAAACGTTCCGCACATAGTAATGAATTCAAATGCGTCCCGGTCGCTGTTCCGTCAGATTGATTTCCGCAGGGCAACGAGTACCGCAGCAGCAGCGGCTGTGGCCAGAAATAGCCAGAACACATACGGGATGATGGAGGGCAAGTAGCTCCCTGGCAAGAGTTCTTGATAGGTTCGTCCGACCTCATCTGAGCTGCGCATCCAGCATGGAAGTCCATTTTCTGGCGGCAGTCTTTTCGTCAGGCGAATCCTCATCATCAGATCGCTGTAAATACTCGCCAGCGATATCAACACCAGAGTCAGCAAGACTATTCCAAACATTCACCCATCCCACCGCCTTCAGGATAAGCTCCGTGTCAAATTCAAGAAGGCCAACACCCCCGGCTCAGTCCACTACGCATTTCCACTTCGAGTGGACTAAACTAAACTGTTCAGCCTGTAGCGCATGAGTGCGCTGCGCAGCGCCTGACGCCGGTTTTTTACGAAGAGGCAATCTTCTATGGACAGTTTTGGCAGCCGCTCCACTTTGCGCGTTGGTAACCACGATTACGAAATTTATCGTCTAGATGCGCTCGATAAAAAGGGAATTTCCACTCAGCATCTGCCTTTTTCATTGCGGATTCTTCTGGAGAACCTGCTGCGCACCGAGGATGGCAGCAATGTATCCAAGGCAGACATTCGCGCGTTGGCCTCGTGGAATAGCAAATCCAAGCCCGAGAAAGAAATCGCATTCACTCCTAGCCGCGTCTTGTTGCAGGACTTCACGGGTGTGCCCGCGGTCGTCGACCTGGCTGCGATGCGCGATGCCATGAAGCGTCTTTCCGGCGATCCAACTTTGATCAATCCTTTGCAGCCCGCCGAATTGGTGATCGATCATTCCGTGCAGGTCGACGAATTCGGCACTCCGCAAGCCTTCCAACTCAACGCAGAAATGGAGTTTATCCGCAATAAAGAGCGCTACGCTTTCCTGCGTTGGGGACAAACTGCTTTCCGCAATCTCGCCATCGTGCCGCCGGACACCGGTATCGTGCACCAGGTGAACCTTGAATATCTCGCCCGCGTGGTCTTCGTGCAGGAATCGAATGGGAAGCGGGTCGCATATCCGGACACGCTGGTCGGAACCGATTCCCACACCACAATGATCAATGGTCTCGGCGTGCTGGGCTGGGGTGTGGGTGGTATCGAAGCCGAAGCCGCCATGTTAGGACAGCCGGTATCGATGCTGATCCCGCAAGTCGTCGGCGTGAAACTCATCGGCAAATTACGCGAGGATGCGACTGCTACCGACCTTGTGCTGACCATCACGGAGATGTTGCGCAAACACGGAGTAGTGGGAAAGTTCGTCGAATACTTTGGCCCTGGACTTCAGGAATTGCCGTTGGCGGATCGCGCCACTATCGGCAACATGTCGCCGGAGTATGGCGCGACTTGCGGAATTTTTCCCATCGACAAAGAAACCCTCACCTACCTGCGTCTTACAGGACGCTCCGATGAGCAGGTCGCGCTAGTGGAGGCCTACTGCCGGGCTCAAGGCCTTTTTCACGATGAGAAAACGCCCGAAGCGCAATACTCCGAGTTGTTGAGCCTCGACCTCGATTCGGTTGAGTCAAGCCTGGCGGGCCCGAAACGGCCGCAGGATCGGGTGCCGCTCTCGAAAGCACGCGAGTCATTCGAAGAAGCGTTGCCTTCGATGCTTAAGCCTGGGAAAGGATCCTCAACTCCGGCGGCGGCTGGCGGTAACGGCCATCTTCACCACGGCAGCGTGGTGATTGCCGCTATTACGAGCTGCACCAATACGTCGAATCCGTCCGTGATGATTGCCGCTGGACTGCTCGCCAAACGTGCCGTGGAACGCGGCCTGCAAGTTCCTTCCTACGTGAAAACTTCGCTTGCCCCGGGCTCGAAGGTTGTCCGCGATTATCTTGAGCGCGCCGGCCTTACTCCGTACTTGGAAAAACTGAAATTTCACATTGTTGGCTATGGTTGCACCACCTGCATAGGAAATTCCGGCCCGCTGCCTCCCGAAATTTCTCAGGCCATCGACGAAAATGATCTCGTGGTCGCGTCGGTGCTCTCGGGGAATCGCAACTTCGAAGGCCGTATTAATTCTGAAGTCCGCGCCAACTACCTGATGTCGCCGCCGTTGGTACTAGCTTTCGCTCTAGCCGGACGCATCGATGTCAATATGCGCAAGGATCCGATTGGCAAAGACAGGCAGGGACAGCCCGTATATCTCTCGGATTTATGGCCGTCGCGGCGCGAAGTCGAGGAAACGATTCAGAAATCCATTTCCTCGGACATGTTCCGCATGAGCTATGGCGAGGTCTATCACGGCGACGAACGCTGGCGCTCACTTCCCGTACCCAAAGGTGAGACATACGCTTGGGAGAAGGACTCGACCTACATCCGCCGCGCTCCCTATTTCGATGACATGAAACTCAAGCCCACGCCAATTGAGGATATTAAAGGAGCGCGGGCTCTAGCCGTCCTTGGCGACAGCGTGACGACGGATCACATCTCTCCTGCTGGTTCGATCAAGAAAGATAGTCCTGCTGGAATGTATCTGATCGAGCACGGCGTCATGCCCGCGGAGTTCAATTCTTATGGCTCGCGGCGCGGCAATCACGAAGTGATGGTTCGCGGCACCTTCGCCAATGTTCGCCTGCGCAACAAAATGGTGCCCAATTTAGAAGGTGGCTTCACCCGTCATCTGCCGGACGGAGGTGAAATGTCAATCTTCGAGGCTTCGGAGAAATACATTTCCGAAGGCGTCCCGCTCGTCATCATCGCGGGCAAAGAGTACGGATCCGGCTCCTCACGTGACTGGGCGGCGAAAGGCCCGCTCCTGCTGGGTGTCCGCGCCGTGATTGCGGAGAGCTACGAGCGCATCCATCGCTCCAATCTCGTTGGCATGGGAATTCTTCCTCTGCAATTCCTGGCCGGAGAAAATGCGCAATCCCATTGCTTGACCGGCGATGAGGTATTCAAAATCGCGGGTATTCGGGGGCTCGTCGAGAAGTTCTCCCCGGGCCGCCAGGTAACGGTTCGAGCCACCACAAATGGCAAGACCGCTGAGTTCAACTGTCTGGTGCGTATCGATACTCCCCAGGAAGCGCAATACTACGCCAATGGCGGCATTTTGCAGTTCGTGCTTCGCCAACTGCTGACCGGAAAAACCAAGCCCCAAAGTGTGCACTCGTAAAGCGAGGCCCGCCGCAGCAGTTTCCAGATTTCGTGGTCGTCGATCCCCCGGCGATGGATGACGTATCGCCGCCGGGGTATCGCCAATCTACCTCCATCATGGCCGGACTAGTGGTTTGCCGGTGCCGAGATGGCGCGGCACCCCATGTTCTGATCGCTGATTGCTGAGAAAACCCGCAGATACCAGCGTCGGGAGGAAGCGGTGGGAGACTTCCCATGAACTTCGGCTTCGGGCGCCCCCCGATCTCCTGCTCCAAATCATAGGCGAAGGCCAACAACTTCGGCTCCTGGTGGGCTGGAAAGCCTGCTGGAGCTCTCGACAAAAGACACATACCTGGAAAAGCGCCCCCGCTTGATCCCTGTCTCAACCTTCCTCGCAAGGTATAATAAAGGATTATTCAAATGAACAAGAAGCGATTGATTCGCTCCACCACAGTTCTTTGTGTCCGCCGGAACGGTAACGTAGTCATGGCAGGAGATGGCCAGGTTACGTTGGGCGAGTCGGTGATCAAGCATTCCGCGAAAAAGATTCGCCGCTTGTACCAGGACAAGATACTCGCCGGTTTTGCCGGTTCCACTGCCGATGCATTTACCCTGTTTAGCCGTTTCGAGTCGAAACTCGAGCAGTATCATGGCAATTTAGGACGCGGCGCAGTAGAGCTGGCCAAGGACTGGCGCACCGACAAATTTCTGCGTCATCTGGAAGCCTTGTTGTTGGTTACTGATAAAGAACAGACTTTTTTGCTCAGCGGTCAAGGCGACGTGATCGAACCGGATGGCGGCATCGCTGCCATCGGCAGTGGCGCCCCCTATGCCCAGGCCGCAGCCCAAGCTCTGGCGGAGCACAGCCAGCTTTCGGCCCGCCAGATCGCCGAGGAAGCCATGAAGATTGCCGGAAAGATGTGCATCTATACCAATGACAAGGTAACAATTGAAGAACTTTAGGAGCGTCGTTGGTCGTTCGTCGTTGGTCATTGGTGAAACCCTAAAGTTTCGTTCCTCGGCGGACGACCAACCAAAGGGCTTTTTGGTTTGACCAAGGACCAACGACCAACGACTGATTTTATGGCTATCTATTTACCTGGAACCGCTGAAGAAGAACACATCGCGCTGGACGAGCTAACGCCTCGCGAAATCGTGGCCGAACTCGATAAATATGTCATCGGCCAGAACGCGGCCAAGCGCGCCGTCGCCATTGCGCTGCGAAACCGCATGCGGCGCCAGAAGCTCGCGCCCGATTTGGCGGAAGAAGTCATTCCCAAGAACATCATCATGATCGGTCCCACCGGCGTGGGAAAGACGGAGATCGCACGCCGCCTGGCCAAACTTGCCAACTCGCCATTCCTCAAAGTGGAAGCTTCGAAATTTACTGAAGTCGGCTATGTGGGACGCGATGTCGAATCCATGATTCGCGACTTGGTGGACATTGCCATCGACATGGTGCGCGAGGAGAAACTCGAGGACGTTGCCGACAAGGCGGAACTCAATGCGGAAGAACGTCTGCTGGATATTCTTCTGCCGCCAGTCGCGTCGCGTCCCAGCGAATCCAATACCGGGGGCCTGGTGTTGGAGGGGACATCTTCATCTGAGTCGCAAAATCGAACCCGGGAAAAACTGCGCCAGCAATTGCGCGAAGGCAAGCTCGACGAGCGCATGGTGGAAATTGACGTCCGGGAACGCAATTTCCCCTCTTTCGAAATCATCTCCAACCAGGGCGTGGAGGAGATGGATGTCAACATCAAAGACATGCTGCCCAACCTCTTCGGCCAGCGTACCAAAAAGCGCAAATTGAAGGTGAACGAGGCTTTCGAATATCTGATACAGGAAGAAGAGCAGCGCCTGATCGATATGGATCAGGTCACACGCATCGCCATTGACCGCGTGGAAGACTCAGGGATCGTCTTTCTAGACGAGATCGACAAGATCGCTGGTCGTGAGAGCGGCCACGGTCCTGACGTTTCCCGTGAAGGGGTGCAGCGCGACATCCTGCCTATCGTCGAAGGCACTACTGTCAACAGCCGTTATGGCATGGTGCGCACCGACCATATTCTGTTTATTGCAGCCGGAGCTTTTCACGTTTCGAAACCCAGCGACCTGATTCCTGAGCTTCAGGGCCGCTTTCCCATTCGGGTGGAGCTGCAGTCGCTCACCATGCAGGACTTCATCCGCATTCTGACCGAGCCCAAATCGTCGCTGGTGAAGCAGTACACCGCTTTGCTTGAGACCGAAGGGGTGCAGCTGGAATTCACCCGCGAGGCGCTTGAAGAAGTCGCCCGCTTTGCCTTCCGGGTCAACGAAGGGACGGAAAACATCGGCGCACGCCGCCTGCACACCATCATGGAACGTGTCCTCGATGAGATCAGCTTCGATGCACCGGACAAAAAAGGCGAGCACATCACCGTGGACGCCCAGTATGTGGGCAAAATGCTGGCCGACATTGTGAAAGATCAGGACTTATCTCGATATATTTTGTAAGTTGTTCGCGCATTATAGCCCTGAGCTAATAGAAGACCCGAACGGCCTTGAGGCCCCGCCTGATTTTCGCCTAGCCCCTTACCCTTGCTCGAGCCCGCGGATCGAGCCTATAAGTCAACCTGGCGCGTTCCAGTGGCATCCTATCTGATGTTCTGAATCGCTTCTCCTCCTTCCGTAATCGACGCCGCCCCACGAGAATTCAATAACTTAGAGATAAGTCGTTGATAAGATACGGCTAAAGTTTCCGACTGGTTGCGACCGGCATCGTAGTTTTCCCATTCTGTTACCCTGTTGCTTCCGCGATGAAGCAATCTCATCCTCATATTCTGATATTTGTGCTGGCCGCTGCCTGTTTCACCGGCTGCGGAGCTCCCGGCGTGCCCTTGCCGCCGTCGTTGGAGTTACCCAAGCCGGTCACCGATCTCCGCGCCGCACGCAAGGCGGACAAAGTTACGCTTTCATGGAGTATGCCCACGGAAACCACGGATGGCCAGGCAGTTCGTCACTTGAGCCCGGTGCAAATCTGCCGCTCCATCGACGCAGTAATAAAAGAATGCGGGACGCCAATTGGAAAAGTTTCAGTATCTCCTGTCGCGCAACCCGCTTCCGTCCGCGGAAAGCGTGGCCGGGGAAAAAGCGTTAGCCCGGTCGCCAAGGTTCAAGTCCATTATGAGGACACGATTCCGCCCGAACTCCAGAAAGAAAACGCGACCGGACAGATTACTTACGCAGTGGTCGTCCCAAATGAAAAGGGTCGAAGCGCCGGCCTATCCAACCAGGTGCAGGTGCCGGCAGCGCCTACGCTGCCGCCGCCCGCCGGCTTGCAAGCACAAGTCACGGCCGATGGGATTGTACTGAGCTGGACGAGGTCGTCCGAGGGACGAGAGATAGGACATGTGCGGTATGTCTATCGTGTTTATCGTCGCGAAGAAGGCGGCGCCGCCAGCAACGCTGTAGGAGACGTCCCATTGGATGCTTCCACCCCAGCGCAGCTTGTCGATCACAGCGTCGAGTGGGAGAAGACCTACAACTATCGCGTCACCGTCGTGACCGTGATTTCGCTACCAGGCAAGCCACAAGCTGAAGTGGAAGGTGGGGATAGCGCCGAGGTCAAAGTTTTCGCGCATGACATCTTCCCGCCGGCTGTACCATCCGGCCTCGAGGCGGTCGCTTCGGGAGTGGGACAACCACCATTCGTGGATCTGATCTGGGCTCCCAACACCGATGCCGACCTTGCCGGATACAACATCTACCGTCATGAGCAGGGCGGCCAGCCGATGAAGATCAATTCAGAACTGGTCAAGACTCCAGCCTTTCGTGACACCACCGCGGCGGGCGGCAAAAAGTATTTCTATTCTATAACCGCGGTGGATTTGCGAGCAAACGAAAGCGCTCACTCCGAAGAAGCCAGTGAGACTGTGCCTGGTGTTAACTTGAAGCCATAAGCAGGCTCATCGCTCAAGTGATTGGGCATCCTGATCGCCTTCGCGGTGGCGAGGCGGCGATAGTTTCTCAAACTACGCAGGCGGAGGCGAGAGTCACGATGCTTGGGTGCTCTCCTTTGCCGCGCGCTCGTGCGACGCGCGGTGCCCGTGTGACGTGTGAGGTACCGTGGAAGAGCGGCGCTTCAGCGCCACGTCAGGCGGCTTTTGAGACGGGCTTTAGCCCAGTGCGAGACCCAAGGCGACCACCGGGGCTGAAGCCCATCTCGCTTCATTCGTCACGCGGCCCTGAAGGGCCGCTCTTCCACGGTCGCGCAAACGGTCGAAAGGGTTTCCAAATAGGATCCCGCCACCTCTGTGCAAATCCGCTGATCCTGCCCCGGAATTTTTCGCTACAGTCTATCTGATCCACACCACGATCAGTCCTATGGCAGCGGCAAAGATGGCAGCGGTCGTGATCCATCCCAGAATATTTATGGCCTGGCCATTCACCCACTTCCCCATGATGGCC
>Ga0207646_10001095_pt1 | contig 34470 bp, 20 predicted proteins | sample KBSK5502metaG_FD_184343 | JGI IMG/M metagenome (GOLD analysis project Ga0207646, IMG submission 184343) | Corn, switchgrass and miscanthus rhizosphere microbial communities from Kellogg Biological Station, Michigan, USA - KBS K5-50-2 metaG... | ecosystem: Host-associated > Plants > Roots >... | reverse complement strand
GACTTCGGCGCCGAACAATGTGTAAATAGGCGAGTCGTTCGCACTGACGTTTTCCTGAGCCGAGGTGGTTTTTACGGCCATGAGTTAACTCCCAGGAAGGGCCTTATCGATTGGCGGAAGCCGACTTTGGGCTGAGATTACGCTGCGGTCCACTGGCGGTCAACGCGTACTGTGCTGGGCTGTTGAACGCAATTTTCGCCAGGCAGGCATAGCGTACGACCGGGCCATCTCCTCGGTTGTACGGAATATTCCACGCGTCAAGCATGACGATGTCACGCGCCATTCAAGCTGTGCGCTGGGCTCGCCCATGCCGCGCACTCAGCTTCGGTAGCGGTCCGATCGACAGTCCCTGCGAGGGCGAGGATGGGCGCGGAGAGGACATCTGTACCGCGCGGGCTGCGACACCCGGGCCGTGCCGTGGACTCGCAGGTCAGCGCGCAAGCAGGGCAGGGCGGGTGGCGGCAACGTCAGGTGGGCTACCGCGTCGAGCGGTCTCCCCGCTCCTAGCAGAACCTTCCGCATCTTCCCGCAGTCGCACACCGGGTGGCGTGCCTCGCCGAAAAGATGATTCGCGATTGTCAGCATCACGCGCCTCAAAAAACTCGCGACCACCAGGGACCCAAATGCTGTCCAACCTCATGCCAGTGCCGTTTGAAGTCGACGATCAATAGGCTTTTGTCCTGAGTCTTGGGAGGAGTACGTCATGACCCAGTCGTCTGAGACCCATGAGGCATTCATGCCATCCAGCTGGAGGGCAGTTCGGGCCCAGGCCAGTCGTCGCGGCCGTCGCCATCGGGGGCGTTCTCAGCAAGCTTTCCCTGCTGCCCTCGCCGATCCCGCGCATGCGGGACATCCCCGATAAGGCGTGTTGAGCGCCGGTACGAAAGGATCCCCTCAGCATCCTGGAAGGAGCAGAATCCTGATGACGAGCTCACGCAACGAGTTGCTGCAGCTGCTCACCCGTCCGCCAAGCCAACCGGTCACGAGGATCCCCAAGGTGCCGGACGGCGCCCAAATCCCGCTTATCCCCTCACAGGCACGAATCTGGTTTTTCTCGCAGCTGTACCCGGACAGTACCGAGTACAACATGTTCCATACAGTGGGCCTTGACTCGGTGCCCGAAGAGGCCCGGCTGGTTGCGGCGCTCCGTACGCTGATCAGCCGCCACGATGCTCTGCGGCTCCGGATCTCGCAGCAGAACGGGATCCCCGTTCAGCAGGACACCAGCCCGTATGACCCCGAGGTGGCCTGGTACGACCTGAGCGACATCTCCGAGGGAGAGGCAGAAGCTCGGGCAATGAAGATTGCAAACGCCGCGGCGCGTATGAAGTTGCGGCCCGAAGAACCGCCCCTTGTGCGATTCGCCGCGGTCAAGTTGCCGCATGGGAAAGCCATGATCATCATTGGATTCCACCATGTGATCGCTGATTACTGGTCATGGTCGCTGCTACGCGAAGAGCTCATCTCACTGCTCGCAGGGCGGGCGCTCGGACCGCCTTGCCAGATCCGGTTCATTGACTACGCGGCTTGGCTTCGGTCGAGCGACGACGAAACACGCCGCGCGAGAGATAGGGCATACTGGAGCGCTAAGCTAGCCGGGCCGCTGCCGATTCTTGACCTGCCGATGGACCGGCCGAGGCCGTCGGTCCCGAGCCGTCGCGGCTTCACCGTCCCGATCGTGTTTGCGCCTGCGGTGCTTGACCGGGTCCAGAGCCTGGCCGAGCAGGAAAATACGACGCCGTATGTGATCACCCTGGCCGCATATAAGGCCATGCTGGGCCGGTTGAGTGGGCAACATGACCTGGTCGTGGGTACCGCGTTCGCAGGGCGGGATCACCCGTTCGCCGAACGGCTCTTCGGGTGCTTTGTGAAATCGATGGCCCTGCGGACCGATCTCGGGGGGGCGGCCTCGTTCAGGGAGGTAGTCCGGCGCACACGTGAGACTGTGCTGGAGGCGCAGGACCACCAGTACCTGCCATACGAGCAGATCGTGGCCGAGTTGGCCGTCCCGCGCGACCTCAGCGTTCATCCCGTATTCCAGGCCCAGTTCACCCTGGTAGAGGCTGAGAGCGTGCGGCCGGAGAACGGCCAGGAAGAACGGGTCGGCCAAATCGATTATGGCTCCGCTAAATGGGATCTCACGCTCGTTCTGACGAGGGCACCGGATGGGCTGAGCGGGATCCTGGAAGGTTCCGCGGACACGTTCGACCAGGCGACGCTAGAGCGATTCGGAGCGATCTACGCGCAGCTTCTCGACGTGCTCACGGCCACGCCTGACCGCACGCTGGCCGAGCACCCGCTGGTCCCTGCGCAGGAGCGCGACCGGATCTTGTATGAGCTCAACCCGTACGAGCGTCCTGAGCATCCATACCGGACGTTGGCCGAGCCGTTCGAGGAGCAGGTGGCGCGCACGCCACGGGCCACTGCGCTCGTGGGTGATGAAGGGACGCTCAGCTACGCGGAGCTGAACGCGCGGGCGAACCGCCTCGCCCACCACCTGCGCTCGCTTGGTGCCGGGCCGGGCACGCGAGTTGCCCTTTGCCTTGAGCGAAGCTTGGCGATGATCGCCGCCGTTTATGCCGTCGCCAAGACCGGGGCCACCTATGTCCCGCTTGACCCTGAACTGCCCGACGGCCGACTGGCTTTCATGCTGGAGGACACGGCGCCGCTGGCGGTAATCGCGGACAATGCGGCATGCGGGCGGCTGCCGACCGGGAACTGGAGGGTCGTGGCCGCCGACAACCCCGCGGTCTGGGCAGACCAGCCGGGCTGCAATCCCACCTGGCGTGTACCGTCCGGCCAGTCATCGCAGCTGCTCTACACCTCGGGGTCGACCGGACGGCCCAAGGCCGTCGCCTCGGCGGTCGATGGCTCGATCGCCGACATCCAGTGGCTGCAGCGACGCTATCCCTATCGCTTCGGGAATACGGCCCTATGCAAGACGTCGTATGGCTTTGACGCTTCCCTCTGGGAAATCTTCTGGCCGCTGTATACAGGGGCTCGCCTCGTCGTCTGCCGGCCGGGGGGACACCGGGATGTGCGGTATCTCGCCGACATGGTCGAGCGCTACAACGTCACCACGATCTACCTCATAGCCGGCCAGCTCCAGGTCTTCCTTGACGAGCTGCCTGACGGCCGGTGCGGTTCCTTGCGATGGATAATCTCGGGCGGCGAGCCTGTCACCGCGCGGCTGCGCGAAACCTGCCACAAGAAGCTGGGCGCCGAGCTGGTCCATGCCTACGGCCCGACCGAAGGCGGACGCGTCACCGACATGATCGTGGCGAGGCACACCGGGTCCCCGGTGGTCCCGGTTGGCAACCCCTCTCCGAATTTCCGCATATACGTGCTAGACGAGAACCTCGAGGTTATGCCGGTGGGCATCACTGGAGAGGCGTACATCGCCGCTGAAGTTGGCCTGTCGCACGGTTACCACCGCCGACCTGAGCTGACCGCCGAGCGGTTCCTGCCCGATCCGTATGGACCTGCTGGCGGGCGGATGTACCGGACCGGCGATCTGTGCCGGTATCGCGATGACGGCACACTCGAGCATCTAGGCCGGCTCGACAGCCAGGTGAAGATCCGGGGAATGCGCATCGAGCTGGCAGAAGTAGAAGCCGTCATATCCGAGCACCCGGCGGTCGCGGAGGCTGTCGCGCTCGCCATGCGGGTAAATGGCGAGCAGGACATTGCCGCGTTCGCTATCCCGGCGTCCGCAAGCGTGACAGCGGACGAGCTTCGCCAACACGCGACGCGAATGCTGCCGCAGGCCATGGTGCCCACGACGATCCAGATCATCGAGAGGCTTCCCCTCAACGTCAACGGCAAGACCGATCTCGCAGCGTTGCGGGCGCGCTGGCAGGGACGCACGGCCCGCCCTGGCGGGGAGATCGTCCGGCCAAGGGACAAGCTGGAGAGGGCGGTCGCTGACATCTTCGGCCGGCTCTTCGGGGAAAGCACCGAACTCAGCGCGACCGACAGCTTCTTCGAGCTCGGCGGCCACTCGCTGCTGGTGTTCAAGCTTATTGCCGCCTGCGAGGCGGAATTCGGAACCCGGCTTGAGGTGGCGGACGTGTTTTCCGGGCCGACAATACGGGAACTGGCCGACCGCCTCAGGTCCTCGACCGAACGAGCCTCTGCCAGCCTAGTTCCGCTGGCGCCCGCCAAGGGCCTGCCCTTGCTTGTGCTTATCCACGCCGCCGGCGGCTCGGTGCTGCCTTTCCAGGAGGTCGCCGGGCGGCTCGCCGACAGGTTCTCGGTGTTCGCACTGCAGGCGCCTGACGACGACGCGGCTGCCTCGATTGCGGAGCTGGCGGCCCGCTACGTGCCCGAAGTCGACCGGGTGCGAGGCCTCGGCCCGGTGTGCCTGGCTGGCTGGTCGATGGGCGGATGTATCGCATTGGAAATGGCCCGGGAATGGCGGCAGCGTGGCGTGGACGTCGCGGCCACCGTTATGCTCGATACGTGGGTTCCTCCCGCGCTATTCGAGGTCGACGAAGAGCGGGCCATGCAACGCCGGGCTATCGAAGATCTTGACATGGCACCGGCCGGGTACGCCGAGCCGATCGCTCGCGGCGCGCTAGCAGCGCAGATGTCTCGAGTCACCGAGCGAAATCGGCTGGCCATGCGCGACTACCGGCCCGTGCCGTTTGCCGGACAGGTTTACTACCTGCGCGCAAGTGAGCAGCTGGCCCTTACGACGACGCGACCGGTCGGGGACGGAAGCAAATGGGGACGCGCTATCACCGACCTCATCATGCGCGATATCCCAGGCAATCACTACACGCTCCTCGCTGCAGAACATGTGCAGGACTTGGCCGAGACCCTAACCGCCATAGCGGAGGACGCCCTCTGTCATGGCGAGATCTGAGGGAGCGACGCTGATGCAGCGGACCCACCCGAACCTGGGGGGCAGTGCCGCCACGCGTGACTGCACGTTGTCCACTGTCGTCGCATACCAGTTCGGACACTCGGCCATCGGTAAACTGGAGGTTAGTTGACATGCGACTGTCCAATGATCCGATCATGCTGTACGCAGCCATCTGCGCAGCCGACGACGCGCAAGACCCGGACAGCCTGGCCCGGCTGTGCTGGCATTTGTACGAGCTGGTCAGCACCGCCCAGGCCGAGCGTTACGACACGCTGGCGGCTGCCGTCCAGCTCGGGCCAGCCGCCCGCGCAGTAGTCGCTAGCGGCGGCAGTCGGGCCGCGCTCGAACCGCTGCGGCACGCGCTTCGGCGACTAGGCTGGGCGCCGCCTGCCGATGCCAGTCCACTGCGGATGCTGGCGCATGTCCCCCCCAGCTAAGAGCCTGTTGGAAACTAGGTAGCGTTCGGCTGGAGCTGGACATCCGGTCACCCTCGCCAGTGCCAGGCTCCGGTCGGCCGGATGATCACATCACGGACCTAACGGACCTAACGATCTCAATGCCAGAGGTTACGAGCTACCGTGTGGCGTTCCGGCTGGCCTGCCGGGGCGGGTGACAGGTCGGTGACTGCCGGACGAACAGGCCCAGCTCGAGGCCATCCGCGTCCGATGCCCGCACATCAACGCGCTCGCCGGGCACGTGACCGCATTCGCCCAGATGATGACCGCCCGCACCGGCCGCCGCGACCTCGAAGCCTGGCTCACCGCCGTGGAAGCCGACGACCAGGCCGGCCTGCGCTCCCTCGCCGCTGGCATCCGCAACGACCAGCAAACAGTCGTCAACGGCCTCACCCTGCCCTGGAATTCCGGCAGGGTCGAAGGCACGGTCAACAAGATAAGATGATCAAGCGCCAGATGTACGGCCGCGTCGGCTTCGACGCGGCCGAGCCCCGAATACGGCCAGCCCGGGATCATCTGCGCCTGCCCCTTCTCCCGGCTATGCACATGGCGGCATCAGCCGGTCTTCCACGGCTCGCGGTGACGGCAGCCCGCCCAGTGACCGCAACAGCTGGCCGATATAGATCGGGCCCTGGTTCATCGCGTCACGCCGCGCCTCCGTGACCGCGCCTTCGCGCCTGGTGCAGGCACGCCGCGCAGGGCAGGTGGCCACCCGCGCGCCTGCCGCGGCCAGAACGCATTCCGGATCGCCGCGTGGCCCGGGTGCCCGGGCCACGCGGCGCGCTATGAGGCATCACCAGTTTTCACCGCGGCCAACGGCATGGCGGGCTGATCGGACAGCTCCTCGATCGTGATCTGTTCCAGCCGCTTGTGCCGGGTTTCCGGCCCGAAGCTCCCGAGGGCGATGAGCGCTGCCGCCATTGGCACCATGCCAAGAACGGCGGTCATGCGGATGGAGGGCGCGGCGAAGGCGATGAGCACCAGAGAGAGGATGGCCACGCCGCCGGTCTTGGTCGCACCCGCGGACACGCCGCTGCCGCGCGCGCGGACGGCGGTCGGATACACCTCTGCCGTGTAGGCCGCGAGCACCGCGTTCAGGATGTTGACGCCGCATAGCGGCACCACGAGAAGCACATAGAGCAGGCCGCGATTGCCGACCACCTGGTTGCCGAGCAGCACGAAGGCGGCAAGTCCGGCAGCTATCAGCCCGGTGAGGAACAGGGTGGTCCGCTTGCTCCCCCACCAGTGGTACAGGAGCGCGACCGGAATGAAGAACGGGAACCCGATGATCGTCGCGTTACGGAGCAGCGTGCTGGCGGTCACCGCGGAGAAACCGAGCCGCTGGAGATTCGACGGCATCCACTGCTGGAAGCCGTACTGGCTAGCGCCGATGCTGAGCGCGAGCAGCACGATAGCGGTGGTCAGGCCGACGAACGGCCTCTTGAACAGGTCCCTGAAGCCGGTAGCCAGCTGCTGGTTCACGGTGACTTCCGGCGCGGAGTCGACGAGGACCGCACCGTAGCGCCGCATGACGGCGCGCGCCTCTTCGTCGCGGCCCTGCTCGAGCAGGAAGCGCGGGGACTCCGGTATCCAGTGATTGAGCACGACCAGCAGCAAGCCCGTGGGCATGCTGATCAGCCACAGCATCCGCCAGCCGAAGTGGGCGGGTGACGCCACGGTGGATGCCAGCCAGCTCACCAGCAGAAGGGCGGTGAGGATGTTGCTGCCGCTGACGACCACCATCCAGCCGCGGTGCCGCCGCGGCACCGTCTCGCTGATCAGCGCGAACCCGATCGGCAGCATGCCCCCAGCGGCGAGGCCCATGATGAAGCAGGACACCAGGTTCATCCAGTACCGGGGCATGGTGCCGCACGTCCCGCTCGCGATGAACAGGATCGCCGCGACCAGGATGGAGGCGCGCCGGCCGATACGATCTCCCAGCCAGCCCCAGATGAACGAGCCGAGCATGGTGCCGGCGATGCCAGACAGCGGGTACAGGCCGATCGGCAGCGTATGCGCGATCGGGTTCAGCGGGCCGCGCAGCCCGTACTCCTTCTCCGCGCCGGGTATGACGAAGGCGAACGCGGCCGGCTTCATCCCGTCGATCGTGACAGCTAGCGACATGACGAACAGCAGGGCCAGGTGCGCGGGCCTGATCCTGGCGTCATCCAGCGGAGCGATGCTCACCGTGCTGGATTCCCGCCTGGCCGACCGCGACCGCGGGTAAAGGCTGTAGGCGGTGACCGCGGGGCCGAGGATTGCCATCGCCATGCCGGCGAGCATCTCGTTCGATATCGGCATGCCGGCCACGTGATAGTGCATGCCGCGGGCCATGTAATACATCGGCAGCTGCAGCACCACCCCGGCGGCGGCGAGCGTGACGCCGATCCAGAACGCCACCGGATGCTCAAATGAGGAACCGCTGAGGTTATTCTTGTTCCTTGTCACTACGTCACCTCGAGAGGAAGCACGGTAAGTCGGGAAAGTACCTGCTCCGCACGAGGAGCAGGAGACCGGTCGGTAGTGCCCGCCAGCTCAGCACTGGCTCGATCACCGTTGCCGCTTCGCTGGCCGCGAGGTATTCGCGTGGGCCGCATGTCATGAAGCACATCAGGAGCTACCCGGCCGCACTGAGCCGGTTCTTGAGCAGGTCCCCCGCCGCGAGCCAGCTCCTGCCGACGCTGCGGGCGAAGTCTGAAAGCAGGTACGAGCAATGCGGCGGCACGGAATCGCCGAGGCGATCCCACATGTCCAGGTCGCCCGCGCGCGCGTCGAGCCACCGCAGCAACTCGCGGCCGGCCTGATTGGACCGAAGGGACGGGTCGCGCCTGAGTTTTGCCAGGATCGCCTGCCTGGCACCGCCGGTACTGGCGACGTCACTTCCGGTACCCACCCGAGCCGTCGCGACCGTCAGCCTGTCCGAGCGGAGCAGATGCGGGCCCGTCGGCCCCGGGGCGTCGCCTTGCTCGAGCCGGGCACGGACGTCGCGCGCGGTGCTCGGAGAGATGCCCGCCTCCCGAGCGATCTCGCGAAGGGAGGCAGCCGGGTTGCTCGCGATGTAACGGCTGGCGCGCTCACGCCCATCGGCGCGGTCCACCGGGCGAAGCCGCCCGTCGCGGCCCAGCCGGGCCTTCACCTCGGGGACCCTCGCGCCTGCCCGGCGCCGCACAGCGCCCGCAGTCTTGGATGAAAGGCCACTCGCGCTGGCAATAACACGGTCTGACCATTCAGGGTGTTCAATCATAATGCGCTCTGCGGCGGCCTCGCGGTCCCGTACAGAAAGCGGCATGCCATGCGTTATATTAGCCTGGACTGCGTGCACGAAGACCATATCCGCAGGTCCGTCGTAGTATCGCACGCTAATTGTGTCACGGCCCTTAATATATGCTGCGCGAAGCCGGTGCATACCGTCGATCACGCGCATAGTATCCCGATGCACGATGATGGGGGGAAGTTCCTCCTCGGATTGTGCAAGGAGCTGTGTATGCGCTGCGTCCTCTCCGTCGATCCGCGGCGAGTCGGCTGGCAGGATCCGGCCGATCGGGACCAGAGTGGGAGGCCCGAATTCCGGGGCACATCGGCGGTCCTCAGTTGTGAGGACTGGCGGGCGTGAGATCATTAAGCTCCACCTCCTGGTTGCCGGTCGTTATCGCCGCGAACCAGCCATGCCACAATGACGCAAAAACCGAACTAAAGATCAAGGAAACGCCGCAGAAATTTTCTAAGCTGTGACTTAGATGCTTGCTTCTGTCTCCTCGGGTGGCAGTCGCTCTTAATGGCTTGATCGGTTCGTGATGGCCAGCCTGCCACGCAGGGCCGTTGCTCAACCAGCGATCTCGTCATAAGTTTGACTATGAAAGCTTCACGTTCAGGACATGACCTGGAAACTTCACGGCGTTTCGAGCGTCAGGCTAAGAATGGCAGCTGCGAGCGTCGAGCGGGAGCGCGCCGACGTGGTGCGCCCTCAGTGGCCGCGCGAGCTGAGCAGCAATGAAATCTGCTAAACGATCAGGTTCAAGGACCAGCTGAGGGCCGGGGCGAACCCTGGCGAGACAGAAGATGGGTGATCTAGCGGATCTGCCACCGTGAACCCGGCTGGTTCACCAGACCGCCGAAAACAACGCACTAGAACCGCGAAAGCCCATGGAGGTCAGCACAGTCCAGTACTACACGCCGCAGCTTGGCGATCATGAGCAGCGGCTCAGATCTGCACCCGCCACCGGCCACCCGGTGCCATGGGCCAGGTTCGTCCCGGCTCAATTCCCCGCGACATGTGGCCTGCCGGGTTGCGTAATTTAAGAGCGCCTTGCCCGCTGAGCGATTATGGACATCATATGATTCCCCATAGTCAGCGGGAAGAAGTGATCTCCGTCGATCTGGTGGACCTCGAACCGGGATGATGTCCATTGTCTCCACGCGAGGTAATCGTCAGTAGAGACGGTGTCGTCAGTCGCCCCGGCGAAAAGAATGATCGGCAGATCGATTATCTCGGCCGGACTGGGCTGTTTCCGGCAGGAGGCGGAGACGGCAAGGTCACCGCGCAGGGGCGGCAGGAGAATAGAGGGGTAGGTCCGGTCGGCGAGCACGTCTGGGGTGATGTGTCCCCATCTGGCGAGGCTGCTCAGTAGTTCCTCATCGGTGGCATTGTTGCTCTTGCGAGCCTTATCAGGGGAGACTGAAGCGGCGACCGCGAGAAGTTCCGGCTTCCGGGTGACGCGTCGTGCCACCTCGCGGGCGATAAGGCCGCCCGCACTGTGGCCGAAAATGGCGTATGGCTGGTCGCCGTAACCGTCTATGGCCTCGGCTATATGAATGGCGAGAGGATCAACGTTGGTCATCGGCGTTTCGCGAAAGCGCTTCTCCCGGCCTGGGAGGTTCACGGCTACGACTTCGACGCCGTCCGGAAATTCATGGCGCCATTCATGAAAGGCGCTCGGGCCCATTCCCGCGGCCGGAAGAGCAAAGATTACAAATCGGCCGGGCGGGGTGAGCCGGATGAGCCAGTCGGCCGGGGCCGCCGGCAGGCGGTTGTAGCTCAGGGCCGTTAGGTCGGCAATCGTAGATCTGGCGTAGAACTCCCGCAGTGGAATATCGATTCCGATCTGGCGGCGCATCTTTGCGATCACCCTTGTTGCCAGGAGCGAATGCCCCCCGAGGTCGAAGAAGTTGTCAAGGATCCCCACGCGTCCGACGTCAAGGACCTCGTCCCAGATCTCGGCGATCGCCGCTTCGCGCGCGCTACGCGGCATGACGAACTCCGCGGTTTTGAAATGCGGGACCGGGAGTGCGTTGCGGTCGAGCTTGCCGCTGGAGGTCAACGGCAGGGTATCCATGGGAACCATGGTCGTCGGCACCATGTAATCGGGGAGCCGTCGGCGCAGATGATGTTGAACATCCTCGATCTCGCCGGTACCGGCGATATAGGCAACCAGGTGCCGGTCGCCGGGGGTTCGCTCGCGGACAACGGCCGCCGTCTCCCGGACTCCTGGGCACCGGCGTATCGTGTTCTCGATCTCGCCGAGTTCGATTCGATAGCCGCGGATTTTGACCTGACCGTCGAGCCTGCCGAGGAATTCGATAGCGCCGTCGGCTCGCACCCGTGCCGAGTCGCCGGTCCGGTAGAGGCGTGAGCCAAGAGGGCCGTACGGGTCGGGCACGAACCTCGCGGCGGTCATCTCAGGCCGATTATGGTAGCCACGCGCGAGCTGGACTCCGCCAATGTGCAGTTCACCGGTCACGCCGATGGGGACGGGCTGCAGCTGGTCGTCCAGGACGTAAAGCCGCACGTTCGGCGTAGGCCTGCCGATCGGGATGCGCCCGGTATCGCCCCGTGCGCAGCGCCACATGCTGCACTCGATCGCCGCCTCCGTCGGCCCGTAATGGTTTACGAGATCGCAGTCGAAGGCTTCCATAAAACGATCGGCGAGAGGCCGCGAAAGTTCCTCCCCGCTGCATATCACGCGACGTAGCGTCGGGCAGCTGTCCGTGTCGCCGTCTGCCAGGAACTCATTCAGCATTGATGGGACGAAGTGCACCGTGGTGATTTTCTCACGGTTGATAAGATCGCGCAGGTAGCTTGGGTCCCGTTGTCCTCCCGGCGCGGCCAGGACAAGTCTCGCGCCGACGGTAAGGGGCCAGAAGAGTTCCCAGGCCGAAACGTCGAAGGTAGTGGGAGTTTTCTGCAGCACCCCCTCGCCGGGGCACAGGCCATATTCCTGCTGCATGGCCACCATCCGGTTGACGATCGCGCGGTGGCCTACCCCTACGCCTTTAGGCCGCCCGGTCGAGCCGGACGTATAGATGATGTACGCGAGGTTATCCGGAGCCGAGTGCGATGGCGGCCGGTGGGTCGGCCATCCGGTCGCGGCCGGTGCTAGCTCGAGCACCCCTGCGGGCCCGGGGGCCGGTCCACGCTGGGACAACAACACCGTGGCGCCGCTGTCGGCGAGCATGAAATCCTGCCGCTCCCTGGGGTAGTCCGGGTCTATCGGCACATATGGGGCGCCTGCCTTGAGGACACCGAGCAGGCAAGGCAGCAGGTCGAGGGACCGATCGATCCGCACGGCCACCGGCCGTTCGGGCCCGATCCCGTGCGAGCGGAGCTGATGCGCCACCTGGTTCGCGCGAATCTGCAGTTCGCCGTAGCTGAGAGAGTGGCCGTCGAAAACCACGGCCGTTCGGTCTGGATGCTCGTCTGCCACCGCTTCGAATAGCTCGTGCAAACACCGGTTGGTGTCCAGGTCGGCGGCGGTCGCGTTCCAGGTGTGCAGCAGGCTCTGCCGCTCATCGGCGGACAGCAGCGGCAGCGCGGCGACGGGCGCATCAGGCTGGGCCAGAACGGCTTCCAGCAGCCTGACGTACCGGGCGGCCAGCCGCTCTATCGTCTCGGTTTCGAAGAGCGTGGCCGCGTATTCGAGACTGCAGTCCATGCCTTCCGGCTTTTCCGTTACGAACAGCGTCAGTTCGAACTTGGCCGTGGGGCCGTCCAAGTCGAGCACAGTGACCTTCAGGTCACCGAGCCGAGGCTGTCCCTCGAACCGGTGGGAGAACATTGCCTGGATGAGCGGTTGAGACCATCCGCCGCCCCGGTCGGGAGAGAGTTCGGCCACCAGCCGGTGGAAGGGCATATCGCGATGCTCGTAGGCTTCAAGAAGGGTTGTCTTGGCCGCCGCCAGCAGTTCGGCGAACGTAGGGGTGCCGGTCAAGTCCAGCCGAGCGACGACCGTGTTGAGGATGGGCCCGATCAGGTTCTGGGTGTCGGCGTGGACGCGACTGTCAATGGGCATGCCGACGCAAACATCCGGTTGGCCGGTCCAGAGCGATAGCAACGCGCCATAGGCAGCGAACAAAACCATGGCCAGGGTGGTGCCGTGCGTCGCACCGAGTGCCGTTAGCTGCTCCATCACCTGCTGGGAGATCTTGAATTTGTAATGCCCGGCGCTAAGGTCTGGAATCTGCGGTCGGGGGTGGTCCACAGGAAGTTCCAGGTTGCCGGGCATTCCCGCCAGCCGCTTCTTCCAGTAGGTGAGTGATCTGTCGACATCCGCGCGCTGCTGCTCCCAGACCGCGAAGTCGGCGTACTGGGCGGGCAGCTCCGCAAGAGGCGATGGCCGCCCTTGGATATAGGCGTCGTAAAGCTGCTGGAGCTCATTGAAGAAAATAGTGATAGACATGCCGTCACAGAGCATGTGGTGCATGTTTAGGATCATCAAATGATGTTCCGGCCCCAGGCGTACGACTTCGACGAGGAAAAGATCCCCCGCTTCCAGGTCGAACCGATGAGCCGCATGCTTTCTCCAAACGCTATCGGGATCATCGGTCTCGGTAACGTCAAAGCGGGCGACGTCGTCCGTAATGACCTGAGTAGGGATGCCGTCGATTGCACGGAAACGGGTCCGCAGGATCTCGTGCCGCCGCACGATCTCCTGGATGGCTCTCCGGAGCGCGTCGATGTCGAGGGCACCTTCTACCTGAACGGGAAGCAGCACATTGTAGGCAGGGCCTGAGTGATCCAATTCCTCCAGGAACCATAGGCCTTCCTGGCTGTTGGACAGCGGCAGCGACCTGGTGCGCCGAACTTGGTGTAGCGGGGTGCTAGCGGTAGGTTGTTGCTCCGCCACCAGGCGTTTGATGATCTCCGCCTTATTCCTCCGGAGCTCCGCCGCCAGGTTCGGATCCAGCCTGTCACTCGGCCGGTACCGCAGCCTGCCGTCCGTGGTCCATAGCTGCACTCCTCTTGAGTGAACTCGGTCAAGAAGCTGCTGTATCTCATTCATCTGGTCCACGCCTTTGCAGCTCGGCGAACGTCATGAAGTCGCGATGATCTCCCGGATCATAACGAAACAGGTGTCGTGTGCGAAACGACAGAAAAGCGTGTTGACTGTGGAGACTCCACACTTGGACGGTAGCGAAACCGGCCCCGTCTCAGGCGGCATGGTCCGCGGGCGTTGAGCAGATGGGTGTCGGATATGGGTCATCGTGGTGCACCGCCGATACGTTCGGGCGCCCGCTCGCCCGGTTGACTGCGGCGCTGATGGGATTCATGGACGCGGTGACGCTGTTGGCGTAGACACCGACCCCTCACAGCATCATGCCGTCCAGTTTCGGGTGAGGTCTCGGCGAGAATCCGGCGCAGGCAGTGGTCCAGGGCCGAATACCCGGCCGGTCCCTTTCGGTCGGCGGGAGCCCATTACGATCGGGCAACTCAGCCAGGGGGTCCGTAGCGCCCGCGTCGTCCATGCGCCATTACCTCCCCATCACGCCGCGGCGTCCGTCCCGGGGCGTCACCCCTATATTCGTCGGCTGCCGGATCCTGAATTGCTGCCGCATCCTGGAGAACCAACGGTACCGTCGACGCTGACCTGGCCTCGGCGACATCAGCCGGAACGCCGTCGGCCATTGTCTCGGCAGTACGTACTCGTCCACGTCGGCGAACCAAGACGCGACGGAGGGCACTGCAAAGGGCGCGCAACGGGTCGATGATGCGGTATCCGTCGGCCAGGTCTTGGCTCCGGTAGAGAGTTTGATCTCCGACTAGCCAGCAGGACGCTGCCATAGCGACGGCCGTGGGCAAGAAGAGTCCGGGACTGCGCGTACTCTCCAGCACCAGGATGGTCACACCCAGCGGCGCGTGGATGATGGCACCCAGACAGGCGGCCATCCCGATGATCGCGAAGACCAGCGGGCCCTCGGGTGCGATACCCAGAGGAGAGAAGACCCGCCAGATCGCGACGCCCGTGGCGGCCCCGATCAGCAGACCAGGACCGAAGACGCCGCCGGGTCCCCCGGTGCCGATGGACAGCGACGTCGCGGCGATCTTGGCGAGAGGAAGCAAGAGCACCAGCCAGAGGGACATCTGCCGGACCGCGTGGGGGCTCAGGAGGTGCTGAATGGTGCCAAAGCCAGGACCGAGCACCTCGGGAACCGCCATTCCGAGGAACCCGACCGCCAGCCCGCCAAGAGCCGGTGGGGCCCACGCCGGCAGTGCACGGCGCCCGGGCGACCGCCGGATCAAGCGCTCGGTTAGGGCGCTGACCCCGTAGAAGGAACGACAATACAGTCGGCCCGCCATCCCGCAGGTGAGGCCGAGTACGGCGTACACCGGCACATCATGTGGGGACGGGATCACCTCGAGCCACAGATCGCCAAACATGGAACCGAATCCGTGAACGGCGCCGAAGCTACCGTAAGCGGCCGCGGAGGCGAGCGCCCCCGGCAAGAGGATCCCCAGGGCGAGACCCCGTCTGTACAACAACTCGGCTGCCAGCAAACCGCCGCTGAGCGGGGACCGGAAGATCGCACCGATGCCCGAACCCAGCCCGGCCATGTACAGCGTTCGCGCCTCCTGAACGTTCAGTTCGGCGCGGCGTGACAGCCACGATCCCAGCGCGCCGGCGATCTGGGTGATCGGTCCTTCCGTTCCGCCCGACCCGCCCGAGCCGATCGTGAGACTGGCGGTTACGGTCTTCACCGTGGCGACCCGGGACCGTACACCCGCGGGGTTCTCTCGGGCGGCGGCAATCGCCGCGTCGGTGCCATGCCCGCTGGTCTCCGGGGCCTTCAAGGCGAGGATGATGAGGCTCGCGGCAAGGGCACCTCCGGCGGTGACCAGCGGCAGCACCCAGGGACGTCCGAGCGCACTCGCGGCGTGCACGGCGCCGTCGCCGTTGGTGGTGGCAGGCCTGTAGCCGACCAAACCGCCTTGGAGCGCCGATGTGGCCCAGGCCACCGCGCTGACGAGTAGTGCCGCCGCCAAGCCGGATATCACACCCATCAGTACGGCGAGGATCACCCACTTCAGCACGGTTCGCCACCGGCCCGGCGTGCGGTCGGTCTCCTCGTTGGCTGTCCGCGCAGCGGACATGTCGTTTCTCACCAGGTCACCGCCATAGGCCGCTCGGCGTGCGGATCACCAGCCGCTCATCCGAGGTTGATGCAAGAATTCGCACGCTTTTACATCCAGTCGACGAAGACGATTCCGGCGGACCGGATCGTGCCTCGGGACGCTCTCTCGGAAAGCGAGCGAAGCGCGCTCGTCGAATTAGCGCCATGGTTAACATGGACAATCTCAGGGACGTGGCCGGCATCGTCATCGAAACGCATTACCGTAAGACGGCGGCCCGGACTTTGTCTGATGACGCCTGAACAGATCGCGCTCAATTGTGAAAATGAAAGAACATAGGAAAATATTCTCGACTTTGCACGAGTTCTTCGTCATTGACTGTTCTGCCTAAGGAGTGAGAAACGGATGGGAAAGGTCCTCGGCTCGCTGGCCGATCGCTTGCAGGACAGCAGCGCCCTTCGGCGGTTCGCCAACCACGACTTCTTCGCGAACATCCGCAGCTAATCTGACAACAGGGGAGGCCCAGCGGCAATAGTTCGGGAGTTGCACAGGGCTACACTTTTCTGTGGTGCTCAACGACTGCATGGAGGATTCGATGTTGACTATCGCGGACCACTTGCTCAGTGAGGCACAGCGACGTGGCGTGCTCATTCGGGCCGAACGCGGGGAGATCCGTTTCGACGGACCGGAGAATGCCTTGGACGAGCGATTTGTCGACCTCGTGCGCGCCAACGGCAGGCTGATTCTGCAGCGAATCGCCTATAACCGAGCCACCGCAGACGTTAGGTGGCTCAAGCACATCACCTCCGGGCACGGTACGGCCCTGTTGTTCCTCATCCCCGCTGCGGGTACCGGGCCGGAGAGGTACCGGTCGTGGCAGTCCGCGGCACCCGACGGTCTTGAGATCGTCGCGGTACAGCCGCCCGGGCGGGAGGAGCGGTTCGGGGAACGGCCTTTTACCGAGGTAGCCCCATTGGCGAATCAGATCGCCGAGCGCGTATCGGAGATGGTGGCCCATGACCCAGATCGCCCCTTCGGGGTCTTCGGCCACAGCGCGGGCGCTTTGATCGCCTATGAGGTGGTGCGACGTGTCGCCCACCTACCCGCCCTGCGCCTGCTCGCCGTCGCCGCGGCAGGGCCGCCCGACCTGATCCCCACGGACTTCACGCGGATGGACGACGAGGAACTGCTGCGCGCCATGGCCGAGTGGACGGGTACCCCGCTCGCCGCGCTGACCGGTTCCGATTTGGTCACCGCGACCCTGCCCTGCCTGCGCGCGGATCTGAGCGTGCACGTGTCCTGCCGTAGGAACCGTGCCGACTCGGGGATTCTCGACGTGCCGATCGTCGCCTTCGCCGGCCGCGACGACCGCAGCACCACGGAGGCCGAGTGTGCGGCGTGGGCGTCGTGGACGACGGCCGGATTCGCTCTGCATGTGCTCGATGGCGAGCACTTCTTTCCGATCAGCGCGGGCGAGCGACTGCTCGAGACGTTGGCGGACGCGGTCGGCACAGAGGGCCGCGGTGCTCCTCGGCGATAGCGGGCAAGCTGAGCGTCCCGAGGGTCGTGAGATATCCCGCTGGCGACCCATGCAACCGTGGAAAGTCCGCAGTTGGACGTGCGGCGAGCGGAATGGAGTCCGTGCGCTAGGTTGCGCATTTTTATTGGCAATAGCGCCATCGATAATATGAACTAAAACCTGTGTCTCGAGGTATTATATCAAGCGGTGCGCCCCCACTCAGGAGGTATTCCATGACGGCAGCGGCCGTCCTCACCAAGACGTGGCGAGATTGCATACCATCGTTGTTGCGTGAGAGGGCCTTCCTGCGTTATTGGAGCGCGCAGACAATCTCTTACGCGGGCGATCAGGTGACGATCGTGGCGCTGCCTCTGGCGGCGGTCCTGACGCTCAAGGCGACACCTTTCCAATTGGGGCTTCTGTCGGCCGCGGGGCTCCTCCCAAACCTTCTTATTTCCATACATGCGGGAGCGTGGGTTGACCGGCGTGGAGAGCGCCGAAAGACGATGATCATGATGGACGCCGGGCGTGCCGTGCTGCTGGGCAGTGTCCCGATCGCCTACTTCTTCGGCTTTCTGACGCTCGCCCAGCTCTTTGTGGTCGCATTCCTGGCGGGCTCGATGGGTGTCATATTCAATGTCGCCACGCAGGGGTTGTTCGCCGCGGTGGTGCCAAGGGAGCGTTACCTCGAGGGCACGTCCCTTTCACGCGGGACCTACTCCTTCTCGTGGGTCGCGGGACCGGGCCTCGGTGGCCTGCTGGTGCAGGCGCTGTCCGCGCCGATCGCGATCCTGGCCGATGTGGTCTCGTTCGTCGGCTCTGGCTTCCTGCTCCGTTCCGTGGCCGCCGACGAGCCCGCGGGAGATCAATCGCAGCGCGGGAGGCTCCGCGAAGGGTTGGCCTTCGTTCGGCGGACGCCCGTGCTGATGGCGAAGTTCGTGGCAGGGGCGGCGCTCAACCTGTTTTTTTCCATCTATTTCGCGTTGTTCTTGCTTTTCGCGGCCCGCGAGCTGCACCTGTCGGCCGGCCTCATCGGCCTTGCGCTCAGCGGCGGTGCCGTTGGTGCGTTGCTCAGCTCCATGTTCACCAAAAGGGTGGTCAAGCGGATCGGCCTTGGCGTGACATTCATCCTTGGCTCGCTTGTCTACCCGGCTGTGCTCATACTGGTCCCCTTCGCCGGTGGCGCCGAGTGGCAGGGTTTCGGCATGTTCACGGTCGCGGAATTCCTGTCAGGCGCCGGAATGATGCTGCTCGATATCAGCGGATCCACCATCCAGCAGGCAATCACACCGGATCGCGTGCGTGCCCGGGTCCAGGGCGCCTATCAGGCCACCAACTACGGAGCCCGGCCAGTGGGCGCCCTTCTCGGGGGTCTGCTGGCCGGCCTGTTCGGGCTGCGGCCGGTGCTGGTGCTGGCGGTCGTCGGCGGCGTTCTCAGCGTGGTTCCGCTGCTCGCATCGCCGATCCCGCGCATGCGGGACATCCCCGACGAGTCCGAATAGCGCCGCCCAGCCCCCGATGGCCGTGAGTAGATGTCCACGACGAAGGCGACATACATGACCCCGGCCGAGCTTGCCACGTGCGCGAAATCCGCCACCCACCGCTGATCCGGCCGGCTGGCGGTGAAGTCGCGGTTGAGCAGGTCGCCCGCGCGGAAACCGTCCTTGCCCGGGATGGTGGTGCGGATCTTCCTGCCGCGCCGCGCCCTGCAGACCAAGGTCGCGCATCAGCCGGCCCTGTTCTCAACGGCTTGACAAGGTCCGGACATCAGGTAATTGTCTGGGTTACGTTGTTTGATAGTGATTTGGCGGTTGGGTGGGTGTTCTCAGGGTCCTCCTTGCGGAGGACGTGGCCATGGTTCGCGGAGCGCTGACTGCGCTTATCGAGATGGAATCGGACCTGGCAGTAGTGGCCGAGGTTGACCGGGGCGACGCCATCCTTCCAGCCGCTCGCGAAAGCCGTCCCGATGTGGCGATCATCGACATAGATTTGCCGGTCGTCGACGGCCTCACGGCGGCCCAGATGCTCCGCGAGCAGCTCCCGGACTGCAAGATCTTGATCCTGACGAGTCTCGGTCGGCCGGGCACCGTCCGGCGCGCCCTGTCCGCTGCGGTCTCGGGCTTTCTGCTGAAGGACACACCGTCCGACCGCCTGGCGCAGGCGATCCGCGAGGTCGCCTCAGGCCGCAGGGTCGTCGACCCGGAAGTAGCGCTCACCGCGTGGGACGTAGGGGATAACCCGCTGTCGCCACGTGAAAGGCAGGTTCTGCGGCTGGCCGCCGATGGCTCGGAGGCGAGCCAGATCGCAGCTCAGCTCCATCTCTCGGTGGGAACCGTTCGCAACTACCTGACACAGATCGTCGTCAAGATGAACGCCCGCAACCGAGTGGACGCGGTCCGCGTCGCACGCGAAGCTGGTTGGCTGCCCTGAACTTGTTATCCAACCTGTGCCCCCGGAGCGGACGCCACACCGGCTCGCAGAGATTCGCGGAGCAGGAAAACCAGGCCCGGGGGCCTAGTCGGCCAGGAAGTCCAGCACCGCGGCGCGGGCCGTCGCGCTGCGCAGCAGCTCCGCCTGTCCTACGTCGCACTGGACGGCACGGACGGACGGGGAATCCCACCAGCCACCGGTCTGGCGGTAGCCAGCGGAGGTCACGTGCAGGATCCTGCCGTCCCATCTCGCCGGCTCGGACCGGTACGCGGCGATCAAGTGAGTCAGCCAGTCTTGCCATGCCGCGGTTGTTTGCCTGCCGAGGCTGTCCGACTCGGCCGGATCGCAGCCCTCGGCGCGGAAAGCGGCCGTGGCCAGCTCGCTGATGCGGCCAAGCATGGCGCACAGCGCGGTGTCCGGGTCGGTCCTGAGCTCGCCCGGACACGCCGCCGCCACCACCGCTGGGTTGTACTCGGCGATGGCCGACAGGTAGGCGGAGGCTATGGTCTCCTCGGTGACGTCCTCGGCGTCGAACAGGACCAGCGCGGGTCGGCCGGGCAGCATGGCCGCGACTTCGCGGGCGATTCGGGCGGAAGCGCAATAGGCGAGGACCGCGACGGCCGGCGTGGCCGGGCCGGAAATTCGCACGCGCAGGCGCTCCGCGTACCTGCGTCCGTCGAGTTCGGTCGGCAGCGGACTGGTCAGCATGGACGTCGGCGTGTAACCGTAATCCTCCAGATGCAGGTCGCAGACACGCGCCTCGGTACGGTGCCCCGGGTAATCCAGCACGAGCAGCCGGCCCCGGGACGCTTCAGTCGCCGCGCGGGGATCCATGGTCGGCGTCACCTCCATAGGCGCTGAGTTGCCGGGTCATGAGAAGGCCGAGGTCGTCCACCATCCGCGCGGCCTCCAGCAGCTGGCGTTCCGCCACGCCGCGGAAGGACTCCGGCGCCTTCCCGGACCCGTCCGCGTCTCGTGGGCCGTCGGGAGGCAGCTGGGTCTCCAGCCGGGGCGGCCGCAGGGTCTCCCGGCGCATGGGATGACCGGGCAGCGGGATCCGGCGGCCGCCCGCCACGACAGCCGTCCAGTTGATGGTGTCGCCGCGGGCGTAACGGTCACCGACAGCAGCCCACAGGTCGCGCTCGGACCGGACGCCGCCCGTCCAGCGGGAATCCGGCAGCGCGCGGCCGCCGTGTCCTGCCAGCGTCGTTCCGTGGCCGATTTCCACGAAGTCCCGGCAGCCCAGGCCACCGAGCGTGCGAAGGGCTAGATCGAAGCGCACCGGGCGGCGTGCGTGCCCGCGCAGGTAGCCGGCGCCGATGGTCGTTCCCGTCTCGAGACGCTGCCCATCGACGCCGCTGACCATGGGCACGCTAAGGGGGGCCAAGCTGACTTCGCGTGCCCGGGTCGAGAAGGCGTCGAGGACCGGATCGAGGAGAGCCGAATGGTATGCGGTGCGGACGGTCAGCTGCTGCCAGGCGATCCCTGCATCCTCGAGTCTCCCGATAGCGTCATCGACGGCCGTGGACGCCCCGGACAGCACCCGTGCTTGCGTCCCGTTCACCACGGCCACCTCAGTTCCTGAATCAGCCGCGATGCGCCGGGCTGTGTCCGCGGACGCGGCGATGGCCAGCATGCCGCCTGCGGTGGTGCCCTCGCTCATCAGTACATCCCGGTGCCCCGTCAGCCAGATGCCTTCTCTCAGCGGGAGCGCGCCGGCAACGCACAACGCGGCGTATTCGCCGAGGCTGTGCCCGGTTACCAGCGCTGGGGGACCGATGAGCTCCTGCCATAGCCTGGCCAGGGCAACCTGGAAGGCGAACTGGGCCGGCTGGGCCGTGCCGGCCGGCCAGCCGCGGGTCTCCGTGACCAGTGGCTCGAGCAGGCTGCCGCCGAAATGGCGGCGGAAGTGCTGCTCGCATTCGTCCAGCACGGTCCGGACCACGCGGCAGGCGGCGTACAGCTCGCGGGCCATGCCTGGCCGGCTGTCGCCCTGGCCGGAGAACGCGAACGCGACCGTGTCGCTGGCCGGAACGGGCGGCGCCGGGACATCCGCCAGCTTCCGGTCGAGAGCCCGGGCGAGCTCGTCACCGGTCTGCCCCGTCACCGCGAGCCGGCAGGGCAGGTGCGGCCGCCCCAGCGCCATGGTCGTCACCACGTCCGCCACGGCCAGCTCCGGGTGGGCACGGAGGTAATCACGCAGGTTCCCGGCCAGGAGGGACAGCGCCGCCGGGGTACGCGCGCTGACCGGCAGAGGCAGGCAGCGGGCGGTACCGGCCGAACGACCGGGTGGCGGCTCCTCCAGCACGATATGAGCGTTGGTGCCGCCGACGCCCAGTGCCGTTACGCCCGCCCGGCGCGGGACACCCGGGCTCACCCAGCGACGGAGGACGGTGCCCACGTCGAACCTCGTACCCTCAAGACGCAGCCGGGGATTCAGCCGTGTGAGGTTTATCGTCGGCGCCAGTTCTCCGTGTCGCAGCATCAGGACGGTCTTGATGAGGCCGGCCATCCCGGCGCACGTGTCCAGGTGCCCGATGTTCGGCTTGACGGAGCCCAGCGTGCAAGGCACGGACGGCCCAGGCTCGCTGAGCACCTTCATCAGCGCCGTGACCTCCACCGGATCGCCGAGCTCAGTCCCGGTGCCGTGGGCTTCCAGGAACGAAATCGTCCCGGGCCGAACACCTGCTCGGCGCAGCGCCAGCCGTACGACCTCCACCTGGCCAGCCACGCTGGGAGCTGCGTAGCCGACCTTGCGCGCGCCGTCGTTGTTCACGGCCGAGCCGAGGATGACAGCGTGAACTGTGTCGCCGTCTGCGAGCGCTGCTTCGAGCGGCTTGAGCAGGACCGTGGCGACTCCGCTGCCGCCTACGGTCCCGTCTGCCGCGGCGTCGAACGCGCGGCAGCAACCAGTGGGGGACAGGATGAATCCGGGATAGTGCCGGTAGCCGGATCGCTGTGGAAGATGGACGGCCGCCGCACCGGCCAGTGCGAGGTCGCAGTCTCCGGTGAGTATCGACTGCGTGGCCAGATGCACTGCGACGAGCGAGGTCGAGCAGGCCGTCTGCACGCTTACCGCCGGACCGGTCAGTCCTAGCCGGTAGGCGACCCTGGTGGCCAGGAAGTCGGGCTGGGTGCCGATCAGCGCCTGCAACTTGGCAGGGGCGGTATCCGGCTCGAGGCCGAGGCGGCTCAGCGGAGATGCCGGGAACTGGTGGCCGTAGAGGTGCATCCCGGCCCCTGCGAACACGCCGATCCTGCCGGCACCGCCGGCGGCATAGCCGCCATGCTCGAGGGCCTGATAGCAGCACTCGAGGAACATCCGGTGCGCCGGATCGGTGAGCTCGGCTTCCTGCTGGGTCATGCCGAAAAAATCGCTGTCGAAACAGTCGGTGTCGTCCAGGACGCCGCCTGTCGGCTGACGGTCGGCTTCCTGGTCGGCCGGGCCGAAGCTGCTCACGGCGCATCTGCCGGCCCGCACCAGGTCCCAGAACTTTTCGAGAGTGCCGGCGCCGGGGAACCGCGCGGCCATGCCCACGATCGCGATCCGGCGCCGGGCCGGTCCGCCAGCCGGGGCCGACTCGTCCGTCACGGTCGTTCCGCCGGCCGGGGCCGGGAAGGTCCCGGCGAGGTAGGCGGCCAGCGCCGCGGCGGTCGGATGCTCGAACAGGACGCTGTCCGGTATCCGCCTGTCCAGCAGCTGCTCCAACCGTGCTCGCACCCGGACGAGCATGCGGGAGCTCAGGCCGAGCTCATAAAACGGCACGTCCTCTTCGGCCTCGTGGCCGAGAACCTCGCCCAGGATCCGCAGGACGTGCGCCTTCACATCGGCACCTGCTTCGCCACCGCCCGGATCGTAGGCTGCCGCATGAAGTCCGCCGCTGGCATCTGCTGGCCGAACCGTTGCCTGATCCGTTCCAGCAGCCGCACCACCATCAGTGAATTGCCCCCGGCGTCGAAGAATGAGCGGTCCAGCGGCACCGATGCCACGTTGAGCTCGGCACACCACAGGTCCTGCACCGCGGCTTCAGCGGGGGTAAGCGGTTCCTGGATCGGCATGGCCTCGTCCGGCAGCGCGGCCGGGAGATCCGGCAGAAGATCCGGCGCGAGCTTCCCGTTGACGCTGACCGGAAGGGCGTCCACTTGCATCCATGCCTCGGGGATAAGGTAGTCGGGGAGATCCTCGGCCAGCTCGGCCCGGAATCCGGCCGCCCAGTCCTGTGCCAGGTCGGCTGCGGCCACCAGGTACGCAACGAGCCGCGGTTCCCCGTCCGGGCCCGGGCGCGTTACCACAGCGGCCTGCCGAACCTGCGGGAGACGCTCGAGGGCACGGCGTGCCTCGCCGGGTTCGACCCGGTTGCCGCGGATCTTGACCTGCTCATCGTTCCGCCCGGCGAACTCCAGGGTCCCGTCCGGCCGCCAGCGGCCCAGGTCGCCGGTCCGGTAGAAACCGGCCGCGAAACGGTCGGCCGTGAGGCCCGGATCGCCCACGTACCCCGCCGCCGTAGCCAGGCCGCCCAGGTGGATCTCGCCGGTCACGCCCAGGGGAACGCGCTGGCCCGACGCATCCAGGATGCGGACCACCACGTTGCGGATCGGTCGGCCCACCGGCGGCGCCAGGCCGCGGTCCGGGTCGACTCGGTGGGACGTGACGATGATCGACCCCTCGGTCGGGCCGTACTGGTTGTACAGCGCGACCTGAGGGTTCCTTCGGAGGAAGGCCTCGAGCGCGGGCGTGATCACCAGCCGTTCGCCCGCGGTGAAGATCTCTTGGAGCGAGGGCACATGGGGACAGGTGGCGACCAGCTGCGCGAGCGGCGTGGGCGGCATGAAGATCCGCTGCACCCCGTGGGTGCGCAGCCGGTCCAGGACGGCGCGAGGATCGCGCCGGTCATCGTCGGGTATGAGGGTCAGCGTCGCGCCCGATCCTAGCGTGGTGAAGATTTCCTGCACGCTCACGTCGAAGCCGGAGGACGTCCATTGCAGGGTCGACAGCGGCGGGAACTCGTCCAGGTGCCAGGCGACCATATTCGCCGGGCCCCGGTGCGGCACGAGTACCCCCTTCGGGCGGCCGGTGGACCCGGAGGTGTACATGCAGTAGGCAATGGCTCCCGCCGTCATCACGGGTAGCGTCACCTGATCCGGCGGGACGTCCTCCTCGCCGTCGGCCATGCGGCGTGTCCGCACGGGCACATCGATTTCCTGGTCGGTGAGCAGCAGGGCGGCGCCGCTGTCCGCGAGCATGAGCCTGATCCGCTTGGCCGGCAGCGACGGGTCGATAGGCAGGTAACCGGCACCGCTGCCGAGCACGGCCAGCATCGCCACGATGAGGTCCGGGCCGCGCGGCAGGAGCACCCCGACCAGATCCCCGAAGCCGAGTCCATCGGCCGCGAGCGAGCAAGCCAGCCGGTGCGCCCGGTCGGTGAGCGTCCGGTAGGTCAGCGGATCGCCGATCCCCTCGACGGCGATCGCGTCCGGCGTCCGCTCCGCCTGGGCCCGGACGAGCTCATGCAGGCATGCCGTCTCGCCGGCCACGAGCCTGCCTTCGAACGCCTCGAGAGCGTCCGCGTCAGACGGAGTCAGGCCGGCCAGTCCGGACACCGGCGAGGCCGGTGATTCCGCGGCTCTGAGCAGCACGACCTCGAGGTACTCCAGCATGCGCTGCACGGTCGACGGCTCGAACAAGGCGGCATCGTACTCCACGGTGCAGCCGATGGCGCGGCGGTCCTCGCCGACTCCGTCTGACATGTAAAAGGTCAGGTCGAATGGGGCCTGGGCTCTCGGCACCTCGAGGACAGTGGCCGCCAGCCCGGCCTCGAACCGCATATCGCGCGCGCTCTCGAACGCCATCATGACCTGGAATAGCGGGTTCATGCCCGGCGCTCGTTCGGGATTGACCGCGCTCACGACCTCGTCGAACGGGACGTCGCGGTGCTCAAGGGCGTGTCCGGCCCAGTCTCTGACCCGGTGCAGCAGGTCGGCGAACCCCGGTTCCCCGGACAGGTCGAGCCGGAATGCCAGTGTCTCGACGAACATCCCGACGGCGTTCTCATACCCGGCCGGGCGGTTGCTGACCGCCGTCCCAATGAGCACGTCATCGGTCCCGCCGAGGCGACCGAGCACCGTGCCCAGCGCGGCGAGCAGGGCCATGAACAAGGTGCAGTCGTGTTCCCTGGCCAGGGCGCGGACGCGGTCGGCCAGCCCCGCCGGGATCTCCTGCCGGGTGCGGGCGCCTGCCGTCGGCGCGGCTGTGCCACAGGCCCGCGGGCGGTCCGCTGGGAGACGCAGCGGCGGCGCGCCGGCCAGCGCCTCCCGCCAGAACTCGATCCCGCCCGGTTCCGATGGCGGCAGGGCAGGCGGTTCGGGCAGATCCGGCAGCGCACTGGCGTCGCGGCGGTAGTACGCCGCCAGGTCTCGCCAGAACAACGACGCGGAGGACGAGTCGAAGATGATGTGGTGAGCGACGAGCAGAAGCAGGTGCCGCCTGGCGGCGAGCCGCACGACCCGCGCGCGGAATAGCGGTCCGTTCTCGAGATCGAGGTCAGCGTCCTGGGTCGCGAAGGACTCCAGGACCGCGTCGACCGCGAGACCGTCACAGTCGTCCAGCGGGCAGTCGATCGGTGCCGCGGGCCAGATGACCTGACGGAGCTTTCCATCCTGTTCCCGGAACACGGTTCGCAGCTGGGGATGGCGCGCTGCTACCGAGTTCAGCGCCCGGTAGAGCGCGGGCACATCGAGCGGCCCGTCGAGTAGCAGAGCCTTGGGCTCGTGGTAAGTACCCGTCCCCGGCTGCAACTGCTCCACCAGCCACATGCGGCGCTGCAGCGCCGAGGCCGGCCGTTCGGCCAGCGGCGCCGGGGACGTCCGCAGGCCACCCGAGCCGAGCCTGGGGGTCTCGCCCGGCTGCGAGATCTCGTCCAGCCGCAGGAGCTCGGCCAGCTGCGGCAGCCCGGCGAGCATCTGGTCTGGCGGGATGCCGAAGTCGATGAAGCAGGCGATCTCATCCGCGCCGACGGCCGTGAGCCGGCGGGCGAACCCGGCCGCGTCGGCCACGTTTCCGATCATCGCGCGCTCCTCACAGTACCGGTCAAAGGCCGCGTCCAGCAGGTATTCCAGGTCCTCGGCGGAGGTCGTGGCCAGGTCGACGTCGAAGCCGAGGCTGTTGGCCGCGGTGCTGAACAGCGAGATCGACGAGCGCAGGTAGTCGCGGAACGGGCCCCGCGCTTGCTCACGGGCGGTGCCCTGGTCGACGTCGAGATAGCTGTGCACCAGCACGACGACCCGGCCCGCCCGCGGATCCAGGCCGAACTCGGCCCGGGCCTCCCGGTACCCGCGGATGTTGACCGCCAGTTCGTCGAGACCCTGAGTCATCAGATTGGTGACCACGCCCAGACCGTGACGCGCGGCCTTCCGGTAGCTGTCCGGGTTTCCGAGCACCGCGGCGAACAGCGGTGGGTCGGGCTGCACCGGTCGCGGATACACGCCGACCTCTACCGGGTCGCCGCTGCCGGACTTGGCGGTGATCTTCTCGCCGTGCCACAGCCGCCGCACGGTGTCCAGGCGCTCGTACATGACCTCGCGGTGCCGGCCGAACATCTCGGGTGCCAGGACGAAATCGTTGGCATGCCAGCCGCTGGCGAAGCACAGGCCGACCCGGCCGCCGGAAAGGTTGTCTACCAGTGACCATTCCTCGGCAACCCGGATCGGATCGTGCAGCGGAAGAACCACGGAACCGGCGTGCAGCCGGATTCGCGTGGTTTGCGTGGCGAGCCCGGCGGCGAGTACCGATGGACTGGGGAACAGCGCGCCGAAGGAGTGAAAGTGCCGCTCCGGCAGCCAGACGGTGTGAAACCCGTTCTGGTCGGCGAAGCGGGCCGCCTCGATGATATGCCGGTACTTGTCCGGCTCGTCCCGAGCCGGGTAGTCACCGAAGAAGTACAGGCTGAAGTCGGCACCTGTGCCGGGCAGCCCCGCGTCGCCGGAGGTGCTTACCGCTGGCCTGGTAGCGCGGGCCCGCGGCTCGCGATCCGCCCAGGCGCCGGCTGGGGCGGCGGAAACTATCGCGCCCCCGGCGACGGGAGCGCCGCGGCGCAGCACCTCGAGCTGCTGCCTGATCACGTCGGTGACCGTGGTGACGAGCTTGTCCGTGAGGTCAAGTTGCGCGTTCAGAACCGCGGCGGCCTCGCTGCCAACCGGCACCGGTGCGGGGGGCGCTGGTCTGGCGGCAGCCCGGTCACCTAGGTCAGGTCTAGTCGGCGCCGCTTTAGCGCGCGGCGGGTCGCAGCGGGCAGCCAGGAACTCCGCCAGCCGCCAGGAGGTATTGGCCGATTCGAACAGCGTCCGCACCGGAACCTGTACCCCGAGGCGCTCATCGAGGTCCCTGACCACGGCGAGCAAGCTGAGCGAGTCGGCGCCGAGTTCCATGAACGTGCGCTCGTCATCCAGGTCCGTTACCTCCAGGCGGAGCCGCGCGGCTAGCACGTCGCGCACGGTGGCCGTGACGTCCGCGCTCACCGGGATCGCCGCCAGTACGCACCGAGCCCGTCGATATCGATGATCGGGTCGTCGATGCCGTTCTCATCCCGGTAGTTGTGCACCGCCGCCCGGCATACCGGCATGTGGTAGTCATCGACGATCGTGAAGCCGCCGGGCGCCAGCCTCGGGTACAGGTACGTCAGCGCGGTCATCGTGGACTCGTAGAGGTCGCTGTCCAGGCGCAGGATGGCGAGGGTGCCGATGTCCGCGGCCGGAAGCGTGTCGCCGAACCAGCCGGGCAGGAAGCGCACCTGGCCGTCGCGCAGACCGTACAAGTCGAAGTTCCGCTGCACTGTCGCCAGCGGCACCGCGATCACGTCGTTGTGCGCGTCCAGACCCAGGGCGCGGTCGTCCGCGTATGTGAGCGAATCGCTGCCCGGCATGCCCTGGAATGAATCCGCCACCCACACTCGCCGGTCGGTCACGCCGTGAGCGGCCAGTACCGCGCGCATGAAGATGCAGACTCCGCCGCGCCATACCCCGGCTTCGATGAAGTCCCCTGGGACGTCCTCGCGGATGACCTGCTCGGCACAGCACTGCACGTTGTCTAGGCGGCGCAGGCCGACCATGGTATGGGCGACGGCAGGCCAGTCCAGCCCGAGCCTGCGGTTCACGTCGTCGTAAGCCGTGCCCGGCACCCAGCCGTTCGGGACCGGCGGATCCTCGTAAATCATGTTTGTCAGGACCTTCTTGATCAGATCCAAGTAGAGCCCGTCCGGCGGCTTCATCGGCTACCTCTCTTCCCGGTTCCTTACTGTGGTCGCGGTTGCGCTCCGCGCCGACCGGACGCAGGCCGAGCAGGAGGGCAGGCACGCAGATGCCCGTGGCGGCCGGGCCTAGCCACCGCGGGCCCGCGATCGGCAGCAGACGGCCACCCAGCAGGGCTCCGGCCGCCGCGCCAAGGTAGATGGCAGAACTGTTGAGCGATACCGCGAGCGGTCCCGCCGGGCCGGCCAGCGCCAGCAGGCGATGCTGCTGGGGTGCCAGATACATCCAGCCTGCTGCTCCCCAGATCAGCGCCGCGACCAGGGCCAGCCAGAAGGCCTGGCCGCTCCACGGCAAGACGGTGAAGTCGAGGGCGATGCCGCCGAACGCGATCAGCACGATGCCGCGAGGTCCCCACCGGTCGATGGCAGGACCGACGGCCGCGCTGGCCGCTATGCCCCCCAGGCCGAAGGCCAGCAGGAGAACGGCCAGCAGTCGGCCGTCACCCCCAGTGGCTGGGGTGAATACCGGCCCGATGTAGGTATAGACCACGTACTCGGCCAGCACCGCCACGAACGTCGTCAGCGTAACTACCACGACGGCCGGATCCGTGAGCGGCCCGAGCCGTCTCGTGCCGGGGCCGGGCCAGGGTTTCACTGCTTGATCCCGCCGCAGCAGGACCGCGACGCCAGCCGCCGCGAGCAGCGCGAGCGCGCCGACTGCGCCGACCGTGATCCGCCAGCCGGCTACGGCGGCGATGAGGGTGCCCAGCGGCACCCCGGCGGCGCTGGCTGCTGCCATGCCGGTCGAGATCATGGCCAGCGCGGTTCCCCGGCGGCCAGACGGCACTAGGTCCGCGGCCACCGCGGCCGCCTGCGGCGTGAACGACGCGGCTCCGAGGCCGGCCACGATCCGGCCCAGCACTGCCACGGTGAAGGTGCCGCTGCACGCGCAGATCGCGTTGCCTGCCGCCAGCGTGGCAAGGGCGGCGGCAAGCCGTACGTGCCGCGGCCAGCGAGCCGTCAGGTTCGCCGCCGGGGGCGCGGACAAGCCGTACGTGAGCGAGAAGACCACCACCAGGTATCCGGCGACGCCGACCGGAACGTGCAGGGACCTGCTGATCTCCGGCAGGATCCCGGCGATGACGAACACGTCGGTGCCCACCGCGAATGCGGCGATCGCCAGGATGAAGAGTGCAGCAGGCAGCCTTTCCCGCCGGTCGCGATCCGGCATATTCACGGCTTCCGGGCCGAGGTACGCGCGGCAAGGCCGCGGACGGTGGGGTCCGCGAAGAACTCCTGGAGCGAGATTCTCGTGCCGTGGCTCCGGTAAAGCCTGGAAATCACTAGCCCGGCCATAAGCGAGCTGCCGCCGAGCTCGAGGAAATGCGCGTTCCGCGGCACCGCCGGGACGTCCAGCACCCCCGCCCAGATGCCGGCTATCTCCCGCTCCCACGGGGTGGCCGGCGGATGGTCGGCCTCGCCTGCCGCGCGGGCAGGTTGTCCGCCTCTGGGCGGCGAGTCGCATGACGCCAGGCGTTGCCGGTCTACCTTGCCGTTCGCGGACAGTGGCAGGGCCGTCACGGTCACTAGCTGTCGCGGAATCATGAACGACGGCAGGAACCGGGACAGGTAACGCCGGATCCGTGGGTAATCGACCGGTGCGTCCGGCACCACGTACGCGACCAGCCGCAGGTCGCCGGAGGGCGACGGCTGGGCCGTCACCGCGCATTCACGGACATCGGGATGCATGCTCAGCCGGGCTTCGACCTCTCCTGGCTCTACCCGGTAACCATCGATCTTCAGCTGATCGTCCGTCCGGCCCGCGAAGAAGAGCAAGCCGTCCCGTCGCCGCACGGCCAGGTCGCCCGTCCGGTAGGTCCGGCCGCCGTCGGATGTCGGCAGGAACCGGTCGGCGGTCAGGGCCGGGGCGTTCAGGTAACCTCGGGCGAGCCCCGCGCCCGCGATGTGCAGTTCGCCCGCCGTGCCGTCGGGAACCGGTTTTCCGTCGCGGCCGACCAGCTGCGCCCGCACATTGCTGATCGGGACGCCGATAGGGACTTCGGCGGGCCAGGCCGCCGCATCCCCGGTGAGCGTATACGCGGTCGCCACATGCGTCTCGGCGGGCCCGTAGTGATTGTGCAGGCGGCATCCCGGCAGCCGGGAGAACAGGGCCCGGACGTCGGTGGTGATGCGGAGGCGTTCCCCGGCCGCGATGACCTCGCGGAGCGAGGCGAGCTGCCGCCTTTCCCCGGCCGCGAGGCCGGCCAGCCGGTACAGCGCCACCGGGGGAAGAAACAGGCGCTGGATCTGCCATTCCCCGATCAGCTCGGCGACCCGGCTCAGGTCGTGGCGTTCCTCGTCCGCCGGAAGGTAGAGCGTGCCGCCGCTGCACCAGGTGGTGAGCACTTCCTGGAAGAACACGTCGAAGCCGAGCGCGGCGAACTGCAAAGTGCGCAGTGGCAGGCGAGAGGTCGCCCCGACGGTCCACGCGACGAGATTATCTACGGAGGCACGCCGCATGCCGATCGCCTTGGGCGCTCCGGTGGACCCGGACGTGAATACCGCGTACGCCAGTGAATCAGGTGTGCCGTGGCCGGATTCCGGTGCCCGGCCGGTCGGTTCCGCGATCATCCGCAGCACTGGTTCGGCTGTACGGTCACCGTTTTCGACGATGAAACGAGCGCCCGTTTTCCGCAGCTGCGCGAGGCGTCCCGGTGGATCGGCTGGGTCGAGTACGCAGAACGCGCCGCCCGCCCGCATGACACCGAACACCGCAACCGCCAGGTTCAGTGTGCGCCCGGTCCGGATGCCCACGATGTCATCGCAGCGCATGCCATCGTGCACGAGTTGCGCGGCCAACCTCTCCGCCGCGGCGCCGAACTCCGCGAAGGTGAGAATCCCGTGCCTGGACACGACGGCGGCCCTATCCGGGTGTCGCCGAATCCCGGCAGCTAGGGTACCCGCTGTGCGGAATATAGTCGTTATCTGGTCCAAACGGCGTCCTAGAGCGCATGCCCGGGCAGCTCCCAAGGCTGCCCAGTACCCCTCCGGAAACCGCGAAAACATGCGTCGCTGCCCTTTTCCCGGCTTACCGCCCATAACTCCAGGTAAACGGTCGGGCATATCCCCGCAGGAGGCGCTGTCGCTCGTCATAACTGTCAAGCCGTATGTCTTCCAGTGCGCGCATCATGTCCCGCGCGTAGTGGAGCGGCAGGAAGCGCTTGACAAGAACGGCACCGACAACGCCGACCGCTAGGCGTAGAATGGTGTCTGCCGTCAGAACGTTCGTGACTTCGGCGCCGAACAATGTGTAAATAGGCGAGTCGTTCGCACTGACGTTTTCCTGAGCCGAGGTGGTTTTTACGGCCATGAGTTAACTCCCAGGAAGGGCCTTATCGATTGGCGGAAGCCGACTTAGGGCTGAGATTACGCTGCGGTCCACTGGCGGTCAACGCGTACTGTGCTGGGCTGTTGAACGCAATTTTCGCCAGGCAGGGTATGGCGTACGACCGGGTCATCTCCTCGGTTGCACGGAATATTCCACCCGTCAAGCATGACAATGTCACGCGCTATTCAAGCTGTGCGCTGGGCTCGTGTCTGCATGACGTCCGCGCTGGCCCAGGCTGGTTCCCGCCGTGCGGCTGCCCGCCACTGAAAGCTGCGAGTCCGGCGCTGATGAGCACCGTTCACGCCACGGCAAGCAGCGCATATGCGACGTTCGCGAAAACCTGCTTGGCCTCGCTGACTCAGGGCTCCGGCGTGTTCCGTGAATGTCCGTTTCTGTCCTAATCGAGGCCGTGAGTAAGTACTCGGAAATCGTGTGGCGGGGCTGCTCGGCGGCGATGTCCGGGGGAGGCTGAGACACGCGGTGCGTGGTGCGTGATGCGCGGCTTCTGATGCTGTTTGCTGTGCTGCGTGGTGGTTGCGGCTGGCGTTGTCCTGGATCCGGAGGGTGCTGAGGCGCCGCTCCGGGATGTGCTGGCTGCGGCTCTGGAAGCGAATCAGGAGATGGCGCGGCTGGCCGCTGAGCTGCGCGAGGAGAACGCGCGGCTGCGGGCGGAGAACGCGGAGCAGGCGGCTGAGCTGGAGCGGCTGCGCGCTGACCTGGCCGTCTTGCAGCGGATGCTGTTCGGGCAGTCGTCGGAGCGGTCGCGTCCGGGCCGGAGCGGGGGCGGTGACGGCGGCGGTGAGCAGGAACAGGGCCGGGACCGCGGGAGCGGCAAGCAGGGGAAACGGGGCCCGGGGGCGCGGGCGGGCCGGCGTGATTACTCGCGTCTGCCCAGGTTCAAGGTGGTCTGGGACTTTCCCGGTGGCGGGTACTGCTGCCCGGAGTGCGGGATGCCGTTCACGCTGCTGGGCGATCATGTCTCCGAGCAGGTGGACTGGCTGGTGATCGTCCGGGTGCGGGCGGACTGCCGGCGCCGGTACCGGCGGGCCTGCTCGTGCCGGGTTCCGGCGACGGTGACGGCGCCCGGCCCGCCGAAGGCGATCGGGAAGGGGCTATTCTCCAATGCCTTCATCGCGATGCTGCTCACCGAGCGGTACGCGGCCGGGCGGAGCATGAACTCCCTGGTCACCGGGCTGGCACGGCAGGGCGCGGACGTTTCGCCGGCCACGTTGGCCGGGACGTGCGCGCAGGCAGGGATGCTGCTCGCCCCGCTTGCGGAGGCCATCACCGCCCGGTCGCGGTGCTCGTGGCACCTGCACGCCGACGAGACCACGTGGCGGGTCTTCGCCCCGCGCGAGGGGGACGGCCCGGCGAAGTGGTGGCTGTGGGTGTTCATCGGCCCGGACACCGGCCAGCTCGCGCCCTCGGAGGACGGCGGGCCGCGGCGGCTGGTCATCTCCAGCGACTTCTACGCCGTCTACCAGTCCGCCGGGAAGAAAGCAGACGGCCTGGCGAACCTCTACTGCTGGTCGCACGCCCGCCGGCACTTCGTCCGGGCCGGCGACGCGAACCCTGCCCAGCTGAAGTACTGGACCGATGCGTGGCTGGACCGGATCCGGGACCTGTACGCCGCCCACGAGGCCCTCGCGGCCGCGTGGCACGACGCGGCCGCGCCGCAGGACAAGACGGCCGCCGCCGCGCGGCTGGAAGAAGCCCGTGCCGCGTGGGACACGGCAATCGGGGCGATCGATGAGGCGCGGAAGAAGCAGATGGCCGCCCCCGGCCTGGCCGAAGCGGCGAAGAAAGCGCTCGCCACCCTGGACCGGGAATGGAACGGCCTCATCGCGCACCGCGAGTTCCCGATGATCAGCCTGGACAACAACGCCGCCGAAAGGATGATCCGCGGCCCCGTCGTGACCAGGAAGAACGCCGGCGGCTCCCGCAACGAGGACTTCGCCCGGCTCGCCGCCACGATCTGGACCGTCACCGCCACCATCCAGATGGCCGGCCTGAACATCCTGGCCTATCTGGCGTCCTATCTCGACGGATGCGGGCGCAACGGCGGAAAGCCCCTGTCAGGCCACGCCCTGGAACGGTTCCTGCCCTGGAACGCCAGCCACGAAGACCGGCCACGTCCTTGGAGATGGTGTATGAAATGGCCACCTCGCGACCTATTTCATTTAAGCAGGAATTGCCTCTACCGTCAATCCAGCCTCACTAGCGCCAT
>Ga0207646_10001094_pt1 | contig 34476 bp, 42 predicted proteins | sample KBSK5502metaG_FD_184343 | JGI IMG/M metagenome (GOLD analysis project Ga0207646, IMG submission 184343) | Corn, switchgrass and miscanthus rhizosphere microbial communities from Kellogg Biological Station, Michigan, USA - KBS K5-50-2 metaG... | ecosystem: Host-associated > Plants > Roots >... | reverse complement strand
CGCAAAAGAGGACAGGCTTGTGCTCGTCTCTCTCCTGTACCTGAAATTGGGATGCATGCTGACCCCATCCTGCATGCAACAAGCGTTCCAGGGTGAGTTCAAGCTGCTTCCCGGTCTAGAAACGTTCCAGTATGGTTTGCTGCATGGAAGCGTGCCGCTCCGCTCTGCCCACGGCCTTCGTTGGCCTCGGCCAACGAGAAGAGCGCGATGAGAGCTGAGAGATACTCAACCCTCTAGAAGGAGAGTTGGACGTGACTTGCAATCGGTTACGGGTCTGAGAAAATAGTACTCTCTGGTGAGGTGGATCTGGCGAGGGTGTCTTCCAAGTCCGAGCAGGTGTGGCAGCTCACAGGGGGTCATCCCGTTGCTGAGGCAGCCTGGGAGAGCGAATCACGTCTTCGTCCAGAAACCAGGAGAGATGAGGAGTGTAAACGTCAACATAGCTTTTTTCTCCTTGATAGTGCATGATTATCATTGAAACTACGTGAAAATCATTGATATTGCACGAATTTTGTGGCATAATCATGTTAGTGTAGTTTAGTGCATGATGATATTAGGTGTCCAATAGACTGGTGAGGTCATGTGTGGCAAAGAACCCCCCAACCTTTCTGAAAGTATATGTCATTCCCGTGCTCCTACTCAACCTGGGTGTAGGCGGCTGGAGTGTCCTCGCGACGCATGGAGCACCTGGAGTGTTGATCTCTCTTGGGTATGCAGTGATCGTCACGGTCAGCCTGTACTTGTACCTGCTGTACCTGGGTCGCTACCTCTCCTAGTGCCGTCCAGGATGCGCGGACATCGAGAGCAAGAGCACAAACGACGGTGAGGTGAGTGAGACGAGCTGTCTTCTCATCAAGCCGAGAAGAAGTCGTCAAAGAGACAAGAAATGAGGAGCAATGAGTTCTCAGAAAAAGATTGTCCTCGTCGCACACGACGAGAAAAAGCAGGATCTCCTGCAATGGGCACGCTTTAATAAAGCGCTGCTCAAGCAGCACGAGCTCTACGCGACAGGAACCACAGGCATGCTGCTGGAACAGGAATTGGGGATCCCAATACACAAGCTGCAGAGCGGCCCGTTGGGTGGGGATCAGCAGATTGGGGCCATGATCGCCGCAGGAGAGATCGATGTGCTGATCTTCTTCTGGGATCCGCTCACCTCACAGCCGCACAATGTGGATGTGCAAGCTCTCTTACGCATCGCCGTGGTGTGGAATATTCCCGTCGCCTGCAATCGTGCGTCTGCCGATTTCATGATCTCATCGCCATTGTTGTCGAATACCTATCAACGGTTCTTACCCGACTATCACGTGTATACGCAACGGATGGATGAGGATCAGACGGCACGGCAGAAAGAAGCGTCGGGTGCTTCATAAGCGGTGTGCGAGGCAGAGTGCCTCTCTAGTGCGTCCAGCTGGCTGTTTTTGATAAGACTCATAACATCCGAACCATGCACAACCCACTCAGACTGGCTGTAATGGCTACTTGGCACGTCCGTTCTTCGAAAAGGGGAAAAATCTGAAGCTAAAAGCGAGACAGTAGCCACCTTTGTGAGTTATTACAAACCTACACATCTGTTTCCTCTTTCTTCTCTCCTAGTAGGACAGTCTCAAAATTTATGGAAGAGTGCCCAAAAACAGCGAGTAGGGCAGTCTCAACAAATATGGATCAGATGTAGGATAGTCTCAAGATTTATCACTTCTAGTCTCAATATATTCGCAAAAAAGGGCCATTTTGGTGCATCATAGTCTCACAGTTTACGAAATCCTACACCGGTATCGGCAGAGACTGCCATGTTCGGCGTACAGCAGGTGGGGGCGCAACAGGCATCGGCTGCTGTCGGCTGTTCTGTCCCCAGAACCTGCAGAGCCGTTCTTGCATAGCGGGCGCTGATCTCAGCTCGCAACTGCTCATCGCTGGTTGGTACGGTACTCATCTTTCTTCCTCTTCCTTTCGGTTGGTGCTCTTGCAGTGAGCAACCAGGGTGCGCTCACTGCTCTCTGTTCTGCTCAGAGAGACGGAGCGGCTGCAAAAAGGACGCATCCGGGCGGCTCCTCGTTGACATCAGCAGTTCGTCAGAACAACACGCTGCCGTTTCACAACTGTGACACCTCGCTTGATAGTCGATGATATGGCCTCTGCGGTCCAACTCAAAGTGGCAGCACTCCAGCAGCTGCTGTTTGAGTTTCTCCCGCGCGCGCTGCACGCGCGATTTCGCGCCCGAAAAGGACAACCCCAGGCGCTCGGCCATCTCCTTTTGCGTGAGTCCCTGGTATTCTGTGAGCACCAAAGCCTGCCGGTCCAGTTCTGGCAGGCTTCTCACCATCGCTCGCACGCAGGGCAACAGCTCGCTCACAACGTCATCGTCGGGAAGCTCTTCCGGCAGGTCGAGGACCTCCGCCGCTTCGAGTGTGGTCGTCGGTCTGCTGCTGCGGTAGGTATCGATGATGGTGTTGCGTGTGATCTGGTAGATCCAGCTTTCCAACTTCTTCACATCTCTCAGCGTCTCCACGCGCTGGTGGATCTTGAGAAACACGTCTTGCAGCACATCCTCGGCGGTGGCCTCATCGGAAACGCGCCGCCGGATGAACTGCTGCAAGGGAGTGTGAAACGCCTCCCAGACGTGTTCGGTCGTCATAGACATACACAGCATCCTTTCTCGGCTGCTTGCGTTGCACGCCCAGCGTGTTGCAGTGTGCATCCCCAGGAAAGCAGCGCGCTCCCAACCCACCAGAGGAGGTGCTGGAAGACCCGTTCGGAGCTTTCAGGCTTTCGTCCGCCGGCCCGCACGAGCCGGGCTCGCTCAGCCTGCCGCACCACCTCCTGGTGGCGCTGTCGGTGAAGAAGCAAGAATAAATCGGGTGGCATCATTGTGTGTACTCCTCTCTTGTGAATGCTTTCTCTCAGAGAGACGGCGTTTTCGCCAAAAGGACGCACCATCTCTCCTTTCGATTCGATCACCCTCTGCCCTCGGCAATGTCTTCTTCCATCACCACATGTGCCTGTGCAGAGACAACTTGCTGCTCCCTGGGTCGCGGCGCGAGGGCGATGCCGATGGCTGCCAGCAAGAAGGCGCCAGCGCATAACCAGAATGCTACCTCGTAGTGGTGCAGCCCGTCGTAGAGCCAGCCTGCGGCCAGCGGTCCCAGGCCCCCACACACTGCCACAGGGATCCCTTGCACCGCGGTAATCGCACCATACGCCCGGCGTCCGAAGTGGTCGGCCATCACCGAGGCCCGCAGGGGAGAGAAGGCCCCGTAGGCGGAACCGTAGATTACGACGTAGAGAATGAGCCAGCCAAGCGAGGACGCCTGCACCAACACGACAATGCCAACAGCCTGCGCCACCACGCTCAGTGTCAGCAACTTCTGTGCGCTGATGCGGCTACTGAGCATGTTGAAGACATAGCGGCCGGGAAGACTGGCAAGCCCGAGCATGCCAGAGAGCGTCGCCGCGAGGACCGCATCGGTGCCCCGACTGATCATGAAGGCGACCTGATGGACGAACACGACGGTGCTTCCCAGCATCACCAGCGCAAGAGAGACCGTGAGCATCCAGAAGACCGGGCTCCTGAGCGCCTCCGAGAGCGTTGCTCCAGGCAACGGCGCATGCGCTTGTATGGGGAGAGCAGGCTCCCCATCAGGGGAGAGGCCCAGATCCTCCGGGTGCCGCCGCAGCAAGAGAGCGTGCAATGGCAGCGCAATCACCAGCTGCGCGATCCCAAGCAAGATGAGGGTTGTGCGCCACCCCTCATGGGCAACGAGTGCCCCGGCGAGCGGAATACAGATGGAAGAGGACAGCCCTCCTACGAGCGTCAGCACCGCCAGGGCTGTGCCGCGTTTGCGCACAAACCAGTTCGCCACCACAGTGAAGGTGACCGGGTAGAGCGTGAGGGCCATCGCCAGCCCCAACCCACCGGACCAGAGGAGGTAGAACTGGAAGATGCCATCCACACGCGCGAGTCCGATCAGGGCAAGCCCTGCCAGGGCCGAGCCGCCACTCATGAGCAGGCGCGCGCCCCGCCGATCGACGAGATATCCAATGGGGACGCCCAGCAGCCCTGCGATGATGAGTCCCAGGGTGTAGGCACCGGAAATGCTCGCCCGTCCCCAGTGAAAGGTGGCGTCAAGAGGGACGACCAGAACCCCGAAGAGGTACTGGGTCGTCCCGTAGGAGATAATAGTCGTGATCCCCAGCACCACCATTAGGACCCAGCCATAATAGGGGGTCCTTCGTGGATGCCCGCCCATGCCCTTTCCGGCGCGAGGCGGTAGCACGCTCCCGAGCCAGAGGAGCTGACGACTAGCCACAGCAGCTCTCTGCGGGCGAACGCGTTGCACCAACGGTCAGCAGTTGTCGAGCAGGAGGTGTGCAACAGCTCGCCGATGCTAGGACATCATCAACCTGTCCGGCCACCTCCTGCGTTGAGGGCAGACCACATGAGCCGCCCGTGTCCGTTGAGCAGACGCCCGTCTCAGGCAGGATCAGTTCGACGTTGCGGGCGCCTTCCCAATCGCCGGTGAGCGCGGCGACAATCGAGCGCACCTGCTCATAGCCGGTGAGCGTGAGGAAGGTCGGCGCGCGACCATAGCTCTTCATCCCGACGATGTAGAAGTGCTCTTCTGGATGAGAGAGTTCGTCCACGCCATGTGGTGGAACGGTGCCGCAACTATGCACATTGGGGTCGATGAGCGGAGCCAGCGCCACCGGACTCTCCAGACTCACATCGAGCGCCAGGCGCAGCTCCCGCACCAGAGAGAGGTCCGGTCGGAAGCCAGTGGTCGCGATGATCTCATCGACCGGGCCCAGGCGTTCCTCTTCTCCCGCGATGACGATCCCTTCATCGGTCTGGCGGAGTGCCTGGATGTGGACATTGGTGAACAAGCGTACCTGCCCGCTCTCCACCAATGCATGCATGCGCCGGCCGAGTTCGCCGCGCGCGGGAAGAGCGTCGTGTTCGCCTCCTCCAAACAGTTGGTGGAGGTCAGTCCGGCGAATGGCCCAGAGCAGGTGGGTCGCAGGATGCTCCTGCGCTAACGCAGCCAGCTCAAGCAGCGCGTTCTGGGCCGAGTGTCCACTGCCCACCACCAGCACGCGGCGACCGGCGTAGCGCTGCCGCTGCATCCCCAGGATATCGGGAATGCCGTAGAAGATGTGCTCGCGCAGCGCTCGCTCGCCGCGCGCGGGGACACCGTTTGCCCCAAGCGGATTAGGGGTCTCGTAGGTGCCGGAGGCGTCGATGACGGCACGGGCCAACACGTCTTGCTCCTCGCCGCTCGCTGTCTGGAGACGCAGGACAAACGGGGCCTGTTCTCGGCCGAGCGTTTTCATTTTGTCGACGTCCTGGCGCGTCACAGCCACCACGCGCGTATTGAGGTGCAGGTGCGGCTGCACCCGCGGGTCATTTGCCAGCGGGACGAGGTAGCGTTCCACCAGTTCTCGTCCCGTCGGATACGCTTCGGGATCGGGGGCTAGCCACCCACCAGCTTCTAAAAGTGCGGCGGCTTCGCGGTCGATCAGGTAGCGCCAGGGTGAGAACAGGCGCACATGTCCCCACTGGAGCACGGCTGCGCCCACTGAGGAACCAGCTTCAAACACGAGAGGCGTCTCGTCTCTGCTCAGCAAATGCGCGGCTGCGGCAAGCCCGATGGGACCTGCCCCGATAAAAGCGACTGGCAACTGGTTGGTTTTCACTTCATTGTTCCTTTCGTTCAGACAACGCCTTTTTCAGCCAGGAGGCGGTCAACCTCGGTCTTGAAACGCGTGGTGGAGTCCGACTCCTACCAGATGTCATCGAGGAACCAGGCTCCGATCATGTGTTGTTTGCTTTCCCTACACCAAGAGACGGGCGTCTGCCCAAAAGGACGCAGCGGTGTCGAGTGAAAGAAGGCTGGGGAAGCCCATCTGCACAGCCACCTCATCCTGAGACCACAGCGGCCGGCAGGAGTCGCTCGACAATGACGACGTCACGCCACGCGCCATCCAGTTGCGCGTGCTTCTCGTACACGCCGACCTCGCGAAAACCCAGCGTCAGGAGCAGCGCGCGGCTGGCGGCATTCTCGACAAACACCCGCGACACCAGCTTCCAGAAGCCCGCTTTCTCCGCTTCCTGCATGAGCCCCTCTAATGCCCGGCGACCCGCTCCACGCCCGCGCCATGCCCGTTCGACATAGACTGAGAACTCGGCAATGCCCGCGTAGCAGGGGCGCGGGCGATAGACGCTCGTGGATGCAAACGCGATAACTTGTCCATCGGTTTCGAGGACGACGATGGGGTGAATACCATCAAACCACTGCTCGATCTCCTGTGGCATGCGCAGGCGGGTCTCGAAGGTAGCGACGCGGTCTTCAATGCCCTGGTTGTAGATGGTCGCCATGGCCGGGGCATCGTCCGGGGTGGCTAGTCGCAGGTGCATCGGTCTGCTCCTTCCAAGGCACGAACAGTCAGCTCACCCGGCGTCTCTTCTGGCGGCGAGGGATGTTCCACTTCCGCTTGCAGCGCCGCGAGCAACAAGGTCAGGGCTCTCTGGATGCCTTCGTGCTCTAACACCGGGATGCGCTCCATCACATGCTCAGCCAGGCCGTTGAGGGTGCAGTTGAGGTCTTGCACGCGCTGCTCTCCCACGGCTGTCAGGGAGAGACGCACCATGCGGTGGTCGGTCTGACTGGGCACCTTTTCAACCAGGCCATCCTGCACCAGGTGCTCGACCGCTCGGCTCGTCCAGCTCTTGTCGAAGCCAATGCGCCGAGCAAGCGTAGCCAGTGGGATCGGCCCACTCCGTCCAAGTTCGGTGAGCACAGTACATTGCGTCACCGTTGTTCCAGCACAGCAGGCCACACTTGCTCGCTGCAAATGGGTATGCAGGCGGCCTACTTCGCGCAGGAGTGCGCCCGTTGTCAGATGCTGTTCCATGCTCTGCTCCTCTCTCGTTCGTTGCTATTGACAACGATCTTCTCTTCAAGCATACAGCAGGCTCAATTCGTTGTCAATAGCAACGAACGAGAGCGGTGGAGTGCTTCTCGAGTTGCAGGGGAAAGAGGCTTCAACAGTATTGAAAAAGCTATGATGGTATGTTAAAATGTATGCATGGAGCATACGTATTCACCAAAACACTTTGGGAAGTTAATTGGAAAATCGGTCAATACCTTGCAGAAATGGGATCGCAAGGGCATCCTGCCCGCGTTCCGTAGCCCGACGAATCGCCGCTATTACACGCATGAACAATATCTGGCCTATCGCGGGTTGATTTCCTCGGAGCAAGGGTTGGTGATTGCCTATGCTCGTGTGTCTTCCCCTGGTCAGAAACAAGACCTCGCTATCCAGCAGGAAGCCCTTCGAGCGTACTGCCAGGAGCATGGCATCAAGGTTGATCAGTGGATCGAAGATATTGGGTCCGCGCTCAACTACAAGCGCCAAGGCTTCAATCAGGTCATTGAACAGATCGAACTTGGTCTGGTTAAGCGGCTGATCATCGGCTATCAGGATCGTTTTGTGCGCTTTGGCTACGACTGGTTCGAGCAATTTTGTGAACGGCACGGGACCGAGATTACGGTCATTAATGGTGAAACGTTCTCTCCTGAAGAAGAATTGGTCCGGGATTTGATCGCCATCGTGACCGTGTTCTCAGCGCGGCTTCATGGCCTGCGTTCTCACAAAAACCTGATTCGAGCGGCGGCTCTGGGAAAGGACATCCAAGATGATCAAGGCACACAAGATCAGATTGAATCCCACAGCTGAGCAGGCCGTGTACTTTGCGAAGGCCGCAGGAACCAGCCGCTTCGTGTGGAACTGGGCCTTGGCTGAGTGGAATCGCCAATATGAAGCAGGCGCGAAGCCCACCGCCCTCAAGCTCAAGAAGCAATTCAATGAGATCAGGCGAGAACAGTTCCCCTGGACCTGGGAGGTGAGCAAAAACGCCTCAGACCAGCCCTTTCTCGATCTAGGCAAAGCGTTTACGGCCTTCTTTGAAGGCAAGGCCCGCCGCCCGCGTTTCAAGAGCAAGAAGCGAAGTAAGCCGAGCTTTTATCTGGCCAACGATCAATTGGAACTGGGTGATCATCGCATCTGGATACCGAAACTTGGATGGGTGAATATGGCCGAGAATCTCCGTTTCAAAGGGAAGGTGGCAGGCGCACGGATTACCAAAACGGCAGACTGGTGGTTTGTCTCCATCCAGGTGGAACTCCCTGATGCGCTTGCAGAGAAAAAGCCAGCGGCAGTTGGCATCGACGTGGGGCTGAACCGACTGGCAACCTTGAGCACGGGAGAGGGAGTCGAAAACCAAGCCTTCCTCAAAACGGCGCTCAAAAAATTGCGTCAGGCAAATAAGCGACTGCATCGCCGGAAATTGGGATCAAAAAACCGGGAGAAAGCGCGCAAACAGGTGGCACGCCTGCACTACCGCATCACCTGCTTGCGGGATGATGTGCTTCACAAGCTCACCACCAGGCTTGCGAACTGTTACGGGATCATTGGCCTTGAAGATCTCAACCTCAAGGGATTGCTGAAGAATCGCAAGCTCGCTCGTTCATTCTCAGATGCTGCATTAGGCAGACTGGTGAACCTGCTGACGAGCAAAATGGAGCGGCGTGGTGGACAGGTTCAAAAGGTAGGGCGCTTTTTCCCCTCCAGTAAAACCTGCCACGCATGCGGGTGGAAGTGGGAAGAGATGCAGCTCTCTGACCGGGTTTTCCTCTGCCAGAACCCGAAATGTGCCTATTATCAATTCGAGCAAGATAGAGATCATAACGCATCACTGAATATCTTGCACGAAGCCCTGCGCTTGATCGGGCTCATTGATCAAGTCGTCAAAGGTATTGGCTCAGACAATGACGTAAACTTGCCTGCGGACGCGGGGTAAGACCAAAAAGGCTTCGGCCTTGAGGCTCCTACGGATGAAACAGGAACAACGAAAGCTGTAGGAAAACTATGTGTGCATATGTTTTCCTACATTAATCGGAGCAGAAAGGGTTCAACCTGTCAGTGTAGCCAGACGATGTGCATTTCCTGAGCTTACCTACCGCTTCACCCTTTGACTTTGCCTGTAAGACGAAATGGCAACGCATTGCCCCAACATGCACCCTACATTTCAGCCGGAAGGGGAACGACGTAGCGCAATCCTCGCCAATACCAGGCAGGAAATCAGGGCCCAGACTGCCAGGTAGATGAAGGCGGTGGTAGGAGAAACGATCGTCCAGAGCAGTCCAGCCACCCCACTTGCGAGAATGTTGCCGAAACTTTGCACGGTCGCCAGTAATCCGAAGGCCGATCCGCGCAGGTCGGCGGGCGCGAGTGCGGCCACGCTTGCGTGTTGAGAGGTTTCAATGCAGTCGATAGCGAGGCCCGCGACGATGAAACTTCCTGCCAGCACGAGCACATTTGGAGTGGGAACAGCAAAACCCAGATAGGCTAGCAGGAAGAAGAGGACTCCTACCGCGAGCACGCGAATGGCTCCCCACCTGTCAGCGAGCCGCCCGGCAGGCAGAGATGCGAGCGTGGCTGCGATGTTGTAGCCGATGTAGAGGCCAATTGCTGCCTGCGTCGCACCACCGAGCCCCAGGCCTGGGGTGAGTTGTTGGGTTGCGCGGAGAATGAGCAGCGTCGTTGCCACATTGCCCGCCTCAAAGAGGCTTACCCCAAGGAGGACCTGTCTCAAACGACCACGCAATTGGGGGCGCACGGTAATGCGTAGCGGCACCCGTTCGCGGCTCGTGGCGCGGGGAATATGGCGGATGGCATAGAAGATGGAGAGAGCGGCAAGCAGCCCCGGAATGACCGAAAGCGCAATAGCGGTTCTTACCCCCACCAGCGCGACGAGGCCGAGCGCGAGGAGCGGTCCACCGATTGCACCCAGGTTGTCCATCATGCGCTCAAAGCCGTAGGCCCGTCCGTAGGCTTCAGCGGGAACCAGGTCCGCAAGCAGGGCGTTGCGCGCGGGGACGCGAAGCCCCCGCGCTGTCCAGGCTGCCATGCGCAACAGCGCTACCTGCCAGACAGCGTACGCTCCCCCGATCAGGGCAGCAAGCAGCGCGGTGAGAGAATACCCTCCCAACGCGACGGTACGTCTGCGAGAAGCGTCATCGGCCAGGGCTCCCCCGGCAAATCACGCCAGTCCCGCTAGGCCGTCAGCCAGCCCCTCGATCAGGCCCAGGACCGCAACAGGCGCGCCTAGCGTGATTATCACGAAACTGGCGAACAGGGCGGTGGGCACTTCATGCCCCACATCAGCGAGAAAGCTCGCCAGACCAATACCCCACACGCCTTTCGTTAACCAATGCCTGGGGCGAGGCGAGGATTCCGTTACCTCTAGCCGTGTCTTATCAAGAGACATCTCTCTACCCTGCTTTCCCAATACGCCACCTCATCACTCTCGCTGCCAGCTTCTACGAGGAGCAAGCATCATTGCCTGGACTGCAGGCTTTTCCAATTCAGCGGGTTCGCAGCAGCCCTCCTCGCCACACTCGCGCACCTGCTTCCCCTCGTCTGTTGGTGAAACGTCAAGCGTTGTTGCAAGAGGCGGAACAAACGCCGTGTCCGGGAGCTTCTGACGGAGCAGTCGCGACGAATTGGCGAGGATACCCAGGTCGGGCAAGGATTGTGCGGCAGCGGCCAGGATCGGGGGGAGGATGCCCAGCGCGGCCAGGCACAGTCCCGCCAGGTTGTAGAGGATGGTAAAGGAAAGATTCATCTTCACGACTCGCATCGTGCGCTTGGCAATCGTGAACAGATCCGGGACCAGGTTCCAATCTTCCCGCATGAGTGCCGTGTGCGCAGCTTCCAGCGCGACATCGGTTCCCATCACGCCCATCGCGATGCCTACATCGGATGCCGCGAGAGCCGGAGCGTCGTTGACCCCATCGCCGACCATGACGACGACGCGGCCCTGCGCCAGGTAGTCCCTCACGATACGGATTTTGTCTTCGGGCAGCAGCCCGGCGCGGTAGGCAATGCCAAGGGCGGAGGCTTGTGCCTGGGCGGTGCGCTCATTGTCGCCGGTCAGCAATTCGATGTGTTTCACGCCAAGCGTGCGGCAACGTGCGAGGGCCGCAGGCACTTCTGGTCGGAGGGTGTCGCTCGCAGCAAGCAGGCCGATGATCTTGCCCGCCCGCTCAACGTACAAGAGCGTCTTGCCGGCAGCTTCCAGGTCACGACTTACGGCAAGCGAGGCCCCTTCCGGCAGCATGCGAGCGTTCCCAATGATGACAGCAACGCCCTCCACCTCGGCTCGAATGCCCTGACCAGGAACGGCTTCAAAGTGCTCTGGCTCCCGTAAGGAGAGACGCTTCACCTCGGCCATCCGTCTCACTGCTTCAGCCAGGGGATGCTCTGAATAGCGTTCTGCGCTCGCCGCCAGGGTCAACACCTCGTCTTGGGAGTATCCAGGCAGCGCGACGATATCGGTGATCTGAGGGCGGCCAGCCGTGATGGTACCCGTCTTGTCGATAAGAAGCACATCCGCGCGCGAGAGCAGTTCCAGGTATTTTCCCCCTTTGACCAGGAGTCCACGTGAGGCGGCAGCGCCGATGGAAGCCAGCATCGCAATGGGAGTTGCCAGGGCAAACGAACAGGAGCAGGCTACGACCAGGACGGCGGCAGCAGCGAGTGGGTTGCGGCTGACGAGGAAGGTGACGCCCGCAAGAGTGGCGACCACCGGTAGGAAGTAGGCCGAAAAGCGATCGGCAATGCGCTGCACCGGAGCGCGATGGGCCTCGGCTTCTTCCACCATCGCGATCACCCGCCCAAAGGTCGTATCTGCCCCGACGCGCGTGACCCGCACCCGGATGCTCCCCAATTGCGCCAGCGTTGCGGCAAAGACGTGGCTTCCCGGACTCACCTCGACAGGAAGCGACTCCCCCGTAATGGCCGCTTGATTGACGGTGGCTTGCCCACCGATGACCTCGCCATCGACCGGAATGGATTCGCCCGGGCGGACAATCACGATCGCACCAACCTGGATCTCGGAGATCGGGATGACGGCTTCCGCTCCACTCCGCTCCACGCGCGCTGTTTGTGGGGCAAGGGCCGTGAGCCGCTTCACCGCCCGGCGGGATCGCTCGGTGGTGAAGTGTTCGGCGTAGTCACCCACGCGCATGAAGAACACAATCACCACCGCCGTCGGCCACTGGCCAACGGCGAGGGCCGCTATCACACCCAGACTCATGAGCGTGTGCGAAATGACCTGACGCCGGAGTGTAGCGCGCACGACCTGCCAGAAGATGGGATAGCCTGCCAGCGCCACCAATCCCCATCCGAGGTACCAGGAGACCACGTCGGTCACTCGTTCAAAGAGACCAAACCATTCCCCCGCGATGACCACCAGCAGCACCGCTCCAAAGACCAGGCCGAAGAGCGCGAGAATTGGGCGGGTAAACGTCGAAAGCGACCTGGAGGCAGGTGGTGCGCCCTCCTGGGTGGTGGACTGGGGGACCGTGTAGCCCGCTTCCTCCACGGCTTTGCGAATGGCGGAAAGACTCACCTGCCTCGGGTCGATCCGGAGCACCGCCTTTTCAGAAGAAAGGAGCACTTTCACATCAGCGACACCTGGCAGGGCAGAGAGACGCTGCTGCACATGCATCGTGCATTCCGCACAATCCATGCCGCGAACGGGCACTTCAAGTTGGGTGAGAGCCATCTTATTACACGTCCTTCTCATCGGTACGGGTCGGTTCGTAGCGTGTGCATTCGTAGACGCCGCGCGCCACATCGCGAAGCAGTTCATCGCTGAGTTCGAGCAAGGTGGCGACCCGTGGATCGCTCAGCTGGTAGAGGGTGTAGCGCCCGTGAGGAGTGGAGACAACCAGATCACAGTCCGACAAACAGCGCAAATGATTCGAGACGTTTGATTGAGAAAGTCCCGTTTTCTCGACAAGCGCTCCGACGGTGAGGGGTCCGTGCCGCAGGGCCTCGAGAATCGAGAGGCGGGACATATCAGAAAAACCACGAAAGAGCTTGGCTTTGAGTGCCGTCGCCTGAGGCGCATGAGTGAGCATAGTGTCTTTTCCCTCGTATTATCACATCATTACCTAATGATATAATAATGCGAAGGCGGACAAATGTCAATGAAAGACTGCCCCGTGTTTCTCCACTCGGCAGAGCTAGAAGAAGTCCGTTCCAGCAACCCAGATCTGACCGAGCTGGAAAAGTACTTCGAACCGCGGGATAAGGTCTGCTGACATGTGCTACCCCGCTTGAGCCATGACCCAGAAGAGAGGGCGAAAGCCAAAAATGAGGTGGGGGAACATCTGCCGAGTCAGCTTGAAGCGAGGGAACGGGCCGCGTCACACTTCCGACGATAGAATCGGCGATCAATGACCGCTTGAAACCGATAGTGCAAGGGCCGGAACAACGTGGCAATGGCTGGCGAGGATTGGCTTGATCTGCTCACATGCTCTGGTTAATTTTCAGGTAACTGCAAGGCCTGGTGCAGCGATTGCAAGCCGCATATCAGGAATCTTCGCAACAATACGAACAGAAGTGAGCCTATTTTTTTAAGGATGAGGCAACTATATGAACGGGCGCGTGGCTTCTCGTCTTTCAGTCGTCACCTTAGCCCTGCTCGTCGTCCTGGTCGTGGCCCTTTCTAGCCTGCGCAGCATCTCGAGCGGGCAGTCGCTTCCCAGCAATCCTGCTACGGATGGAGCTGGGCTGCAAGGAACCGATCTTGGTGGCGTTCCCGCGCCAGCTTTCCGCTTGACCGATCAGTTCGGCAAGCCGGTGTCGCTGGCACAGTTCAGGGGCAAGCCGGTCGTGCTCACCTTTCTGTATACGCACTGCCCCGATGTCTGCCCGTTGATCGCGGAACAGCTTCACAGCGTCATGCTCGACCTGGGCCAGGAGGCGCAGCACGTCGGCGTGCTGGCGATCAGCGTTGAACCGACGCGAGATACGATTGCCGCGGCGCTAGCTTTCTCGCAAGCACACCACATGACCACCTACTGGCAATTCCTGGTTGGCACACAGGCTCAACTTTCCCCGGTCTGGACGGCATACGCCATCGGCGCGCAGCAAGAAACGACCACCGTCAGTATGCACACCACCGCGCTGTATGTCATCGACAAGCAGGGGCGCGAACGTACCTTACTGGATCAAACCTTCACACCCGCACAATTGACGGGAATATTACGGGCGCTCTTGTGAAATCCTAGCAACCAACTTGAGCCCATCCTATAGGCGTCAAGATGTTTTCCTGTCCAGGGTTCCCTCCTGATACGCTCTCAGGAGTGGCTTTTCTTGTTCGCTACCCTCAACCAGCGGTTGCGAGAGGAAATGGCGTGGAGTCTCCTGTCCGAGACCTTTCCTTGCATGATAGACTGAGAGGAGTAAAGATGACCGTATCGTTTTTACAGTGAGACAAGGATTCATCATGGCTGCTCTCCTGGCGCTCGTTGCCACCGTCCTGACCTCCATTCTGCCCATCCTGAACAAGCGTCTCCTGCGCGACGCTCGTCCAGCGCTGGTGGCCTGGATCGTCAATGCTGCTTCTCTGCCCATCCTCGCCGTAGGAACCCTGCTGCTCACGCAGTGCTCGGCCGCTCCCATGCAGGGGAGCATCCCGCTCTCCTGCACCGCGCGTCTCCCGCACGTCGATAGCATCTTTGTCGCGGCACTCGTGGCCTCCGCTCTCCTCAATTGGGCAGCCACGCTGCTGTCGACCTTCGCTCTTGCGCGTGCCGATGCCTCGCTGGTCAGTCCCCTGCTCACCTTCAACCCTGCCTTCACGCTGCTCCTCGCCTGGCCGGCATTAGGTGAAATCCCTGGCCTGCGACAAAGCATCGGAGTAGCAGTGGTCCTCTTAGGGGCCTACCTCCTCGATGTCGAGGAAGCGCGAACAGGACTGCTCGCGCCAGTGCGCGTGTTGCTTCGGCGACCTGGGACCCTGCTGGCCATTGTGGCTTCCGCTCTGTGGGGCACGACCACCGTTCTGGAAAAGCTCTCCATTGAGCACGTGACTCCTCCTAGTGGCCCGGTGGTGGCACTCCTGGGAACGTTCCTCCTGGTGCTGCTCCTCACCCCTGGGGCATTGCTCCCCTCTCGGTCGGAGAAGCCATCTCCCACCTGGGGACTCTGGCAGGGGCTTCGTGCCCACCCATATGCTCTTTGCGCCGCTATCGGCCTGGCAGGAGTCGCCCCGCTTTTTGGCTTCACCGCCATTGCGCTTGGCCTCGTTGGGTATGTGACTACCCTTTTCAAGCTCAGCGCCATCTTCACCATCCTGTGGGCGCGGTTGTTCCTGGGCGAAGGCCAGATGCGCAGCCGATCACTTGGAACCTGCGTGATGGTCGTTGGCGGAGTACTCGTTGCCGTATAGGATCCCGCATCTAGTGTGTGCGATTCGCGTGCTTGTCCCTGTCGCAATGCTGACACCCATGCTTGACAGGATACCCAGGGGGGTATATTACAAATGAAGTATATACCCCCCTGGGTATCCTGATCGTTCTTTGGTACACTGCAGTGACACGGAGTGTACGGTGAAAGGAGCATGTTCCATGGAGGAACAAGCACGCCATGAATTAAGTAGCCGTCTTTCGCGCGTGGAAGGACAGGCCCGCGGAGTCAAAAAGATGCTGGATGAGGAGCAGGATGAGGCTACCATCTTAGTTCAACTGCTCGCGCTGCAACAGGCCAGCCGAGCCGCTGCGACGTTCCTGGTCAAAATTCGAGCTGCCGACTGTATTCGCGAGCAAGTTCGTGCTGCGCTTTCCGCCTGTCCCGGTGAGTGTGATCATTGTCACGAGCTAGAGGCCGTGGATCAGGCACTTACCGAACTCGATCTGGATGCGCTCCTTCAGACCCAGATGAAAGTCGGAGCATAGGAAGGGAGGACCCGATGGCAACCCATCTTCAACAGGCCGAGTTTCAGGTGCCAGGTTTGTGCTGTCTCGAATGTAGCCAGGGAGTGGCACAGCCTTGCGCCGGACTCCAGGGGTGCAGGATCTGCATGTGCTCTTGATGGCCGAAAAGGTGCTTGTCACCTACGACACAACCACCACCGGGCCGGCGAGGCTGGCGCAAGTCGTCACCGATGCTGGCCATCCGGTGACGACTTGGACCGCTCTCGAAACAGACGCCTCAAGACGAGCCGGTGCTACACCCGATCAGGCCCTGACTCACGCAGCCCCACAGCCCGGGTCGCGTTCTACATTCCTGTTTGCAATGCTCCGTCTCGCTTTTGTTGGTGTTGTTTCCCTCATTGCCCTCGTTGAGATCACCGGAGAAAGCCTGGGGCTGTTTCACCGGGTAGAGATCGTGGTTCCAGTTCCCCTGGCGCTCGCTGTGGTCGTCGTTGGCGGCTATCCGATCTTTTGGAGCGCGTTGCAGGGACTGAGGCTCCGGCAGATCACCATCAATGCGGTGATGAGTGTTGGCATTCTTGCCGCCGCAGCCACTGGCGAGGTCATCTCGGCGGCGCTCATTGTCTTCTTCATGCTCATTGCCCGGTTTCTGGAGGGCAAAACGACGGGACGGGCGCGCCGTGCCATCGAGGAACTGGCAGAGCTGGCTCCCAAAACCGCGCGGGTCAAGCGCGAGAGGGGTGAGGAAACCATTGCAGTGGCCGCGCTCCACCTGGGCGACCGGGTAGTTGTCCGCCAGGGAGAGCACATCCCCATTGATGGAATAGTCCTGGTTGGCCAGGCTACGGTCAATCAAGCGCCCATTACCGGGGAGGCGCTACCGGTGGAAAAAAACACTGGTGACGAGGTCTTTGCCGGAACGCTGGCGGAACAGGGCTACCTGGAAGTCACCGTCCTGCGCATGGGCACGCAGACAGCGCTGGGGCACATCATCCACCTGGTGGAGGAGGCCGAAACACAAAAATCGCCGGTCCAGAAGTTCGCCGATCGCTTTTCAGCCATCTTTCTACCATGCGTGTTGACCCTGGCTGCCCTCACCTTGCTCATCAGCCACCACCTGGAGGCGGCTGTTGCCGTGCTGGTGGCGGCCTGCCCCTGCGCGGTTGGTCTGGCGACCCCGCTCTCGGTGGTCGCTGCCGTTGGAACAGGAGCGCGTCGCGGCCTCCTCATCAAAGGTGGCCTGGTCTTAGAGCAATTGGCCAGGGTTGATACGCTGGTGGTGGACAAGACGGGGACGCTGACCACGGGGCAAGCCCAGGTCACCGAACTGGTCCGTTTTGACGCCGAGTGGAGTGAGGATGACCTGCTCACCTGGGCGGCAGCACTCGAACACACCGCGTCCCATCCCCTGGCCTCTGCCATCGCCCAAGCGGCAGCAGAGCGCGGGCTGTCTCTCCCAGAGATTGAGCAGCGGGAAGTGCGGCCCAGTCGCGGCATCGTGGGACAGGCGCACGGTGAGACCTGGTTGTTGGGCGCCTGGCGCTTGCTGGAGGAAGAGGGGGTCCAGCTTGCTCCGCACCAACACCAGCACCTCACCACACTGGAAGAGGCCGGGCAGACCGTGCTCGTCCTGGCGCGCAGCGGTCGGGTGCTGGGTGCGGTGGCGGTAGCGGATACCCTGCACCCGGAGGTGCTTCCTGCCCTGGCTCAGGTTGCGCGCTGGGCATCACCCACCTCATCGTGCTGACCGGGGACAATGAGCGAGCGGCGCAGGCCATGGCAAAGGCTGCGGGGATCTCGGAAGTGCACGCAAACCTCCTCCCGGAAGACAAAATCGCGCTCGTTCGTCGTCTGCAAACCGGAGGGCGTCGCGTCCTCATGGTGGGGGACGGGATCAATGATGCCCCTGCGCTCACCGCGGCCAGCGTGGGTATGGCCATGGGCACCATCGGAACGGCGGTGGCGCAAGAGGCTGCCGATGTCGCCATCTTACGCGATGACTGGCACCAGGTCCCCGAAGCGATCCGGCTGGGGCGACGGACCGCGCGAACCATCCGGCAAAATATCTTCTTTGGTGTGGGCTTCACCATGCTGGTCATGGGGCTGGCTTCCTTTGGGATCATCGGCTCCATTGTTGCAGCGGCCTCCCAATCGGTTCCCGATGTCGCCGTGGCCCTGAATGCGGCGCGACTGCTGGGCGGTGGACGCGTGGCAGTCACGCCTCGTGCGAGAAGCACAAGAAAGGAGAGCAATCATGCCTCAGTCTGATCCTCACGTCCCTCCGAACGGAGAGACCTTGCAAAACGCGGTCCGTGCCGCGTACGCTGGCCATGCTGCTCAGCAGTGGCAGGTAGCCGAGACCATCTACAGTGAAGAGGAGTTGACCTGGCTCCCACGTGGAGCGATCACCTCAGCCCCCGGTCTGGATCATCCGATCCGTGCGGCGCAGCTTCACGCTGGCGAAACCATCCTCGATCTGGGCTGCGGAGGAGGAATTGATACGCTGCTGGCGGCGCGAGCGGTCGGGCCAAGCGGTCAGGCCATCGGCCTGGATATGACGCACGAGATGATTCTGCTTGCTCAGGCCAATGCCCAGGCAGCCGGTCTGACGAACACGCGCTTTCTGGAGGGAGACATGACAGCCATTCCCCTGCCTAATAGTTCCGTCGATGTGGTCATCAGCAACGGGGTCTTCAATCTGGCAGCGAACAAGGACCTCGTTTTTGCCGAGGCGAGGCGGGTCATACGGCCAGGAGGCCATGTGGTCGCCGCAGATATGCTCCTGGCGGGAACCTTACCGGAAAGCGTGCGTGACGATCCACGCCTCTGGAGTGGCTGAATTGCAGGCACGATTCCTGAGCCCGTGTGGCTCCAAAAAGCGTCTCGTGCCGGGTGGGTGGGTGTGGCCCTGCTTCGTCGCGTCCCGATGACGGTCGAGCGGCTCATGCGCTATCCGGTCTACCGCGAAGGACACCTCGACACCCTGCTTGCACGCGTTGCGCCCCACGAACGGGATACGCTCGTGGTTAGTGCGCTCATCACTGCACAGGCAGGGGCGCTCCCCGCGAAGAGGCAGGAAGGGGAGATGTGCTTGCTGTGAGACAGGGGAGGAGCAGGGTATCCTGGGTGAACGTGACAGATACGACTCCATCCTACCCTTCCTTTCCATCTGCTGATCGGCAGGGGCTTTCCCGTGTTCATGATCGGCCTGGCCTCGGCTGGCCTGATCAGCTCCATCATCGCGATCGGTCCCTGATGTCGGCGTGACGCTCAATGCCTCCTGCTTGTTGCGATGGAAGCAGTACTAGGCCCTGCGTTACACACAACATCCTGGCTCTCCGTTTTTGGTCAAAAGCCAGTTCTGCCTGGTGCGTTGCACGCTTTTTTCGATCAAGCTTCCGCAGCGCTCCGTCCGGCGTTCTTGCCACAGGTGGGGAGGCTGGGACGCCAGGGAAAATGCAGCTGCACAACGCTTGTTGAGCTTTCCCAGGTGGTATGAACCTTAAGGAAGGAGCCTCGTAGCCGCAAAGTAGATAAGTGCGGCACAGTTTGCTCGAAGTCATGCTTCGGAGGAGCCCATCATACGGGCAAGATCATCAGCAGAGACCCTGGTATAGATGGTCGTCGTCGCAATGTCAGCATGGCCGAGCAATTACTGAATCGCTGGAAGCGGCATCGGAGGGCGATCCAGTCCATAGGCAGCAGGATCAAGGAGTGATTTGGCAAACGTATGGCGAAGATCGTGGGGACCGAGAGGTGAAGAGAGTTTTGTTGCTTGACCAAGCTTGGCAATGATCTTACGAATGCCGCGTTCGCACAGAGGTCCGCGCTGACCGAGAAAGAGATGCCCATCTGGCCAGCTACTCCAGGCAGCAACTGCTTCGCCCTGGACCCTCGCCCGCTCTCGCCAGTGTTCAGCCAGATGTTCGCGGTGTTTGAAATAGGCACCGAGCGGTTCGCGTGCTTCCTGGACGAGCGAGATCTCGCGATGCTTGAGTTCTTTGCCACGTCGAATGATGAGCAGGCCGCGCCGAGCTGAGACTTGAGCGTCGGGGACCTGGAGTGCTGCCACCTCCGAGACCCGTGGACCCGCATAGCGGAACAGGGTTGCCAGCGCCAATGCCAGTCCGTGATCACGGCGAACGAGCTGCTCAGCACATCGCCGTACCGCATCCCACTCGGCCTTTGATAAAACGACTGGGGCGGGTTCAACCACATCAATCATCGTCAGATGGCGAAACGGATTCATGCCACCAACAGTATCGAAAAAGAGCATGAGGCTGATGAGCGCACGATGGATGGTCGTTGGGGCAAAGCGTTTGTCTAAGAGATGGTCACGATAGGCTTTTGCATCAATGGGTGTGATCTCGGTCGCCTTGAGACCAGGGTATTCACTCTGGAGCCAGGTGGCAAAGCGACGAACATCCTGGGTGTAGAGTGCGATGGTTTTGGCAGACAGGTCTGGACGATGGGCAAGCTTCTCCTGCCAGGCAGCAATCTCATTCCACATGACGAGGTCATCCCTCGATAGCGAAATACAGGTATGTTCCAGATTCGAATAGGGGGTTTCGCGACTGACGCTGTTCTCGCCTTTGAGTATGCTCATACAATATCCTTGACATCCTCGCCCACCTATGGTATTCTTGCTTCAATATAAGTAACAGTATCATATAGGATAGTATCATATGTACAGCGAAATCTTAATCCTCGCCATGCTGCGGCAAGGTCCACAGCATGGCTATGAGATTAAAAAGGATATCGACCGGGCACTTGGTGGCATAGTGACCCTGAACAACAAAACGCTCTATCTTGCTCTCAAACACTTTGAAGAGATCGGAGCTGTCACACGGCAGGTCATCCCCCAAGAAGGTAAGCCCAATCGGCATCTCTATGAGCTGACCGAGCGCGGGATCGAGTTGCTGCAAGCCTCTCTGCGAGATTTTCCCGCCTCGCAAGCGAGCAATGACGCCGAGTTTTTTACCCGTGTCGCCTTCTTCGACTATCTAGAGGTGCCAGAGCGCGAGGCGATCTTAACCTCGCGCCAGTCCTATCTTGAGGGATGTCTCTCGTACCTGCAGACTATGCAACACCTGGCAGACACCCAGGATTGTGCGAACACTTCGGGCGTTTCGATGTCCCATGCGCAGCGGGTCCTCGCCTTTCATACCCGACGCATCCACGATGAATATGCGTGGATTGCCAGCTGGCTTGAAGAGATGCAAGCATCCCGGTGAATGCGTAGAGAGCGTCCTTTCCCGATGGCGGCATGCACTACCCTTACAAGGAGAAACGGTATGTTTCAACACGAAGCCATGAGAGAAGCATGGCCGAGCGAGGCTCAGGGCTATGCCGATACTGCAAGAGGGGAAGAGAATTCCCTTTCCAGTGAAGCTGGACAGAAGCTGATCCTGGAAGCCTCTGGTCAGGCTCCCAACGTTGGTCAGCGTCTGACACTGGCCCTGGTTTCGCTGGGCATGCTGATGGGCATGAGCACTCTTCTGACCATCCTGGCGACCGCAAGGAGCGCTCCCGGCTGGGTAGTTTTCCTTCTCCTCTTCGTGCCCACCCTGTTCACGGCGGCGGTGGTCAGTATCAATGTCGCATTTAGCCGCAGAACTTGGTGAACCATCAATGGGCGAGATGTCGAACTGATGGACTGACCAGGTTCATCTTGCGCTCGGCATCCAGTTGTAGACCAGGTATCGGAGGAACTTATGATCGAACAACTGCCATTTCTGGTGACCGCTTTTGCCAACCATATGAGGGAAACCAGCCGAAAGATGGCAGGAAGCCTCGCCGGCAACCAAGCAACTCGTCCTCACCGCGACATCGGACCTATCGGCACTGCGGCGCGTCTCGTCGTGGGGCTCCTGCTCGTCGGCCTCATCGTGTACGGCCAACTGTCGTCGTCGGGGCACCTGACGCCCATCACCTGGGTACTTGGCCTCATCGGCTTCCCCGCTCTCGTACTGGCCTGGCACTTCTGGCGGATTCGCCGCAACCCGGCGCGCTTCTCCGACACCAGCGCTCTGAGCTTCGTGCTCAGTCTCGTGTTGCCCGTTGGCCTCTACCTCACCGGGTGGTTTGTGCCGCTCCTGTGGTTCACCAGCGACGCCACGCTGATCTTCGTTGGCAGTTCCCTGCTGCTCGCCGCGCTTCGAGGCGACGCCGGATGCGAGTTCCTGGCTCTCTCCAACTGGCTGCTGCGCCGCAGCGACCAGATGGCCTGCGCCATCTTCACGCCCATCGACTCCCTGGAACTATGAATGAGTTGCATCTTTCTTTGAAGGAGTCTGAAATGCGTCAGCCAATTACCATACCTTTGAGAAAAGCGAGAGGAGTGAGACGATGGGCAACGAGGTGAGCAATGCTACCCGCGCGAAGGGGGTCTCCCATCCGCGTTTTGCCGCGTTTTACAACCGGATGATGGGGCGGCCTCTGGTCCGGCGGATGTTCGATCCCTTGCGGCGCAAGATTGTCGGCCAGGCACACGGGATCGTGCTGGAAGTGGGTGCTGGTGGAGGCCAGAATTTCCCCCTCTACGATCCGGCCCGCGTGGAGCGCGTGGAGGCGGTCGAGGCGGTCGAGGCCATGCTGGACGAGGCTAGACGCGCTCTCTCGGCAACTCCCGTTTCCATCACACTTACCTGTGCCCCAGTCGAGTCCCTCCCATTCCCCGATGCACAGTTCGATAGTGTGGTGGCTACCCTCGTCTTCTGTTCCGTACATGATCCCGAGCGCGGCCTGCGTGAGATCTGGCGCGTCCTCAAGCCGGGAGGGACCCTCTTGCTCCTCGAACATGTGCGCGCGCAAGGAAGCGTCACCGCCTGGGTGCAGAATGTGCTCGTGCCACTCTCGACCCGCTGCATGGGCAATTGCCATTGGAACCGCGATACCTTGCGCACCATTCTGCAAACCGGTTTCCAGACCACGCAGGTCCGCCAGCTCAGCGGGGGACTCCAGCCTCTGCTGCTCATATATGCGAGACGTCCCTAAACGCAGGAGGAGATAAAAGCCTGCAAGGAATAAAACCGTTCTGCTCGAAGAGAGCAGCAACACTGAGAGGCGCATCAGCATGCCAGATGAAACGCATCTGCTCGTACTGTGTCGATGAAGGAGAGTGGAGCAGGAAGAGCGTGCCTGAAGAGAACGCCAGACTCATTGCTCTCTACCAAAAACAGGCAAAAGACTATGACCAGAGCGGCATCCATGGGCTAGACGCCTTGAGGAGAGAAGCGGTCAAGCGGCTCCACTTGAAGCGCGGCGACCTGGTGGTGGATATTGGCTGTGGGACTGGCCTCAATTTCCCCTGGTTGCAGGAAGCGGTTGGCCCGCAGGGCAGAATCATTGGGGTGGATCTGACCGATGCCATGCTTGAACAGGCCAGACTTCGCGTTGCCAAAGCGGGCTGGAAGAACGTGGAACTCGTGCAAGCCGATGCCGCCTCCTATGAGTTCCCCGCCCAGGTGAACGGCATACTCTCGACATTTGCCCTCACCTTTATCCCGCAGGCGCAGTTGGTGATCCAGAACGGTTGCCGGGCTTTGGCGCCTTTCGGGCGGTGGGTCGTGTTGGACATGGCCTGGCCACGCGCGAGGCCAGTGTGGTTACACCCCCTGCTGTTCTTCTTGCGCTTATCTCGCTATGGCATCACCGGAGAGGTTGTCAGGCGACGCCCCTGGCAGACCGTCTGGAGCACGATGCAACAGTCCCTGGTCGAGGTCGAGCGGCAGCCGTTCTGGATGGGGTTCTTCTATCTGGCTTGGGGGAAACAGCCGAAGCCTCCTGTTTGACAGGCTCACTTGACAAGGGTGCCTTCTCTTCCGCGATGCATCTCGGCAGAGAGGCGAGTGCTTACACCCGTTACTCTGTCTGCCTGTGTCTCCAGCAGCGAGCCGTTTGACTGACGACGGAGAGGGCGGTCTCGCTTCCCGAGGCTTCCCCCTTTTCAAAATCTCCCTCGGTCTGTCCCATCTGGTTTGTCACGTGAGCAAAGCAGATGATCTGGTATTGCCTGGCCTGGGCCAGTACATAGAGGGCGGCTGCCTCCATTTCCACCGCCAGAATACCCTCTGCGCAGCGCTGCGCGATCATCGCCTCCGTCTCCCGAAACGGCGCATCGGTCGTCCAGCTCGCGCCCACGTGCAGGGGAACCAGTTCGCGATCCCAATGTGCGCTGACCATCTCTCGCAGCGCCGGGTCGAGATAGCTGTAGGGAGCTGGTGGCACATAATGGTAGCTCGTCCCCTCGTCGCGCAGGGCCTGTTCGATGAGAATCACGTAAGGGGGCTGGCCCACCGGGAGGATTTGCCCCGCAGAGGTGATGCTGATCAGCAGTTGGCAGCCAGAGGCGAAGAGTTCCTCGGCCACCAGCACCGCGAATGGAGCGCCGACCACACGGCCAATGATGCCATACTCGATCTCGTCCTGCACAAAGGTATCGAGCACCGTGTGGTAGCACGCCCAGGTGGGATGACGGCGTGCGCGACCGGCGGTCTGGAGGAAATCGACCAGGTCCCCGTCGGGATCAAAGACGCAGATCGCCGGGACGCGGCCCTCAGCCAATCCTTTTTGCCGCCGCGCCTCCCGTAACAGGTTCTGTGGGGTGAACAGCGAGGGAGCCTCGTAGTCCCTGGGCGCGAAAAGCGGCGCCGTGTCAAGACGGTTGACGTGGTTCATGGTGTTCCTGCCATTGGATGAAAATTGCCCCGAGCAAGACGCCAAAGAGCGCAGCTAAGGGGAACGAAGAAAGGAAGCTCGCAAAATTCAAGCTGAAAAGCGATGACGCATGGTTCGTGATGTTTGCCAGCACCAGTTCAAAGATGAGCCACCAGAGCACGCCGAGTGCCAGCCCTGTCAGGAGCGCGCGACCGGTGGTGATAGGCTTGCCTCGCTGGATCACCCCAAAGATGAGCCCAAAGACGCCTCCCAGCACGATAAGGAGCAGGAAGCCGGAAAGTCGGCTGATCGTGGAGTCAGCAATCGTGATGCCGAACCAGCGTAAGACCGCTGGGAAGCCGTTTCCAGGTGCGCCATCCGTCACGAAATCGAACATGGCCAGCATCAGGCTGGCTAAGACTCCTGCCAGGAGTCCCCTGTGGAAGGTGTGCATCGTCTCCCCCTTTCTCTACACAAACCAGCTCACGATGCGCGCCAAGCGATGGCGCTGCCCTGCCGCCTGCAAGCGCGGCGCAAGCCAGAGATCGACCCCCAGTCTGCGCCCCGCTGGAACAGCGACAAAGACGAGCGCGAGCAGGACCAGCATACCATACGTCCAGATCCATTCGGTATAGGCGAGGCCCACGTACAACTGCACAGCGAGGACCGTCGCCAGGAGAGCGCCAAAACGCGTGAAGAGTCCGAATAGCAGGCTGATGGCTACCAGGAGTTCAGCCGTCCAGACGCAGGCGGCCAGAGGCACGAACGCTGTGCAGCCAACGGGCGAAGACAGGCTGGGACAGCCCGCCAGAAAGGTGTGCTGGAGGAGCGCACCGTAGCCGGGGAGAATAGCGTGTTGTGACTCGCGCACGACATACTCGTACAGGCCAGCGAAGGTGGGCGGCAGCTTCCAGAACAACTGCTGGAACCAGAGGTAACCCACCAGTATGCGCAGCAGCGCCAGGCCGGTGCTGCTGCGTTCGCTCAAGGTGATCGGAGAGGCCACAGTGCGTTGCTCCGAGGCGCTGGCTGCCACCCCTTTCGGCTCCCTGGCTGATGATGAAATATGCATAGAATCAGTGCTCCAATGTAAAAAATACGCCTATCAATCGGTTTCGTTGATAGACACGAACAAGCGCGTTTTTCTTTGCGCCCATCATAGCACGCAAGACCAGCAGGGCAAAAGCAGACCTCTCCCTTGCTTGCATCTCACGGCGATACGCTTTTTCGCAGGATGTAGAGCGCCCAGTGGTAGTTCGCCAGGGCTACCTCGTATCTGCTGGCGCCCAGCAGTTCCTGATAGTACTCTCGCTTGCGCAGCATGCGGGCCAGCCGCATGAGTTCGCGCGAGACCCGCCCCTCGTGCTCTTCCACCCATTCCATCAACTCGCTGCCCAGCGGCTCTTTGGAGTGCATCTGGAACCCTGCCGCCTGGAATGCCGCTTCGACGACAGCTTCGTCCATGCTCTCTGGCACCAGGCCGAACGACACATACAGCCATGCGGCCTCTTTCGGCTCCATCTGTCCCGTCGCGACAGTCGTATACACCAGCATGGCACCCGCCAGCGCCGCTGGCAGGGCCGGAACATGCATCAGCATATCGCGGGACCACAGGAAGTCAAACCGCTCGTCCTCAAACGGAAGGGCTTCGATGTTTCCCTGCACAAAGGACACCCGGTCGCTCACGCCCTCTTGCACGGCTCTGGCCCGTCCCTGCTCGATGTGGAACTGGGCCAGGTCCAGGCCTACGACAGCGCAGCCAAAGCGCCGGGCCAGCGCGCAACTATGATTGCCTCTGCCGCTGCCGATATCGAGAATGAGCGAGGAAGCGTTGACTCCGCAGGCGGAGGCGACCTCGTAGAGCATGGTGTGCGGGCGCGGGTGCAGGCTCTCATCGAGCGGCGCGAAGGGACCGCCCTCGTGGCTGGCCCACATATGCGTATAGACCGCCTCCATTTGTGCTTGCTTCTCATGCATGAGCGCATGTTCCTTCTTTCAGCGTGCGCGGCTCTCCACGCGTTCTGGTGATGAACGGTTCCACGGTTCCTGGACACTGATCGTCGCGTTCGTCTTCGTGCTTGTTTCTCACCTCACACAGAACCCTCTTGACCAGAACAGCTCCCTCTCTAGTCCCTCCTGTTCTGCCTTTCCCTCGTTTTTGTGCCATTGCTCTCCGCCTGTCTATTCCTTCGCAAAAGGTTACGGTTGTTTCCGGCGAGCAGAGAGTCCCGTGGCGTTCCCCTCATGAGACGATATGGCGCGTGGAACGAGGGAGTTACCGGCGCGCGGGCAACGTTTCTCGCATCACCCCGGAGACGAGGACTCCTGAGAGGAAGGTCACGCCACCGATGACGCCAATGGCCCAGGAGACCCCGAACAGGTCGGCCAGGACCCCGGAAAGCCCCGCCCCGATGGCGTATCCACTATCGCGCCAGAGCCGGTAGACGCCCACTGCTGATGCACGCCAGTCCGGATGGGCAACATCTGCGATCGTCGCGAGGAGTGTTGGATAGACCAAAGCCGTCCCCAGCCCAAGCAGGCCCATCGAGAGTGCCCACCACCCAAACCCGTGAAGCAGCGGCAACAGCCCGAGAGCAACGCCTTGAAGCAGCATCCCACCCACAATCATGCCTTTGCGCCCAATGCGGTCGGAGAGCGCCCCTGTCAGCAACTGCGTCGTTCCCCAGACGCCCGGATAGATGCCCGCCAGCAGCCCGATCTGCGCGAGAGGAAGCCCCCCGGCTGCAAAAAAGAGCGGAAACACTCCCCATGCCAGACCATCATTCAGGTTGTTCACCAATCCGGCCTGGCTGACTCCGAAGAGCGTTCGGTTCTTCCAGGAGGTGAGCCAGAAAATGTCCTTGAATGAGGGGGTAGCTGGCCTTTGGTCTGAGCGCTGGACCTGTTCTGCTGATCCGTCTCTGTGCTCGGTAGCAGCAGCCAGCATGGCCGCTTCCTGGCGCGCATGCCCATGCGACTCGCGCACGAATAGCAGCGACAGCAGCAGACCGGCCAGGGCAAACCCAATGCCGAGCAGGAACGGCTGGGGCCGCAGCGCGTAGGTGGCGGCGAGATAGCCAGCCGCGATGGCGGCAAGCGAGACCGCCATGTAGCCAGCCGCTTCATTGATGCCCATGGCAAGTCCACGTCGCGCAGGTCCCACCAGGTCGATCTTCATAATGACGGTGGTGGACCAGCAGAGGCCCTGGTTCATGCCCAGCAGCACGTTCGCGAAGACCACCCAGCCCCAGGACGGGGCAAAGATAATGAGGAACGGCACCGGTAGCCCGACCAGCCAGCCAACCACCAGCACTCCCTTGCGCCCGATGCGATCGCTGAGCCGGCCCGCGAAGAGATTGGAAGCCGCTTTGACGACGCCGAAGCTCACGATGAAGGAAAGGACAGCCGTCGTGGAAACCAGGCCGAAGACGCGCTGCCCGAGTAGCGGCACGATGCTGCGCTCGAGTCCCACCATGCCGCCAACGAACGCGTTGACGATCACCAGCAGCGTGAACTGCTGCCAGTTGGCGCGCAGGCCAAGTTGAACGACCGATTGTGCCGCTTGAGGGGGCAGTATCTTCTCGTCAGGAGATGGCATAGCGGTTTGCTCCTGTGTACTGTGTACTTCCCATCGTAGACTCCCAAAAGCATCTCAAGGCTCGCTTTCGCCTTTGTCCCCTGCATCTGAGAGGGCATCGGCACCCAGCAGTGCAGTGGGCTTGATGGGAACTTCACATGCGAGAGAGGCCCTCGCTGCATACCACTCCTGCTCATGGGCCGCCTTGCGCGCGCGGAAGTTGATGCCTTGTGTCCCGAATTCGGCGGCACTACTCGCTTGAGGAGCGCCACTGAAGACGTCCGCTTGCCAGGTGATCTCGAAGTCAACGAATCCTGCAGCCACGACCGTGGCCTTCAGTTCTGCTTCCAGCAGAGCACCAGCAATTCAGCCCGTCCACAGATCGATCTGCTGTTTCGCGTCCGCTGGCACCGCCTGCTGCACCAGGATATCCCCGATCTGGAGGCGACCAGTGGGTTTGAGTACCCGAGCCATCTCCTGCAAGGCCGCGAGTTTGTCTGGCAGCAAATTGAGGACACCGTTGGAGATGACCACATCGGCCCAGCCATCAGGGACGGGTAACGACTCGGCCAGGCCCTCGCGGAACTCCACATGGCCTGCCCCGGCGTCGCTCGCACTCTTCCTCGCCGTTTCGAGCATCGCCCTTGTCATATCGACTCCGATGATCTGTCCGTCTGGACCGACCATCTTCGCGGCGATCAGACTATCAATGCCAGCACCACTGCCGATATCGACGACCCGCTCACCGGGCCGGAGTTGGCCGATGCGAAAGGGGTTGCCCGTGCCAGCGAAAGACGCGATCGAGCCCTCAGGAAGACCTTCCAACCAGTCATCGTGGTAGCCAAGCATGCTGGCGAGTGGACGACCGGTGTGGAAGTGATAGCCGCGACCAGGGTCTCGCGCCACAGCGGCGTATTCTTCCTGGATGGCTTGACGCAAGCGACCCAGGTCAAGACTGGGTTCTGTCGGTAGACTGTCACTCATCATGACCTCCTTACAGTATTGGCTCCTTGCTCTCCATTGTTCATAGTGAGCAGGAAGTGATGTGCCATCAGGAGATGGCACAGCGGTTTGCTCCTGCTTCGAGTTCGGTGACATCGTGATCAGGCACCAGACCCGCTTCGTTGAGTGTGACGATCCGTTCGTAGTTGGGTGGGGTCGGGGGAAGCCGTTGCAAAAGGGTTTCGACAAACACCGTCTGCGTCGCGTGAAGAATGCCGACCTGCTCGTCGATCTCAGAAAGCCGCGCGCCAACCGGTTCGCCATCGAAGGGCACGGGCTGACTCGCGTGCCCAGGCAGGACGAGCGTCTCCGACGGCAGCGCGAGGAGCTTGTGCAGGCTGTGGTAGAGCTGTGAGGAGCGCGCTCGCGTTTCCTGGGCGTTAGCATGCAGGTCAGGGCGCCCGATTCCGGTGGGAAAGAGCGTGTCACCTGTCAAGAGGATGGCATTATTGAGCAGATAACAGGTGCTCTCCGGCGTGTGCCCCGGCGTACGCAGTGCGGTCAGCCTCAGGTGAGGGGTGGCGAGTGTGTCGCCATCGCGCATGGCCGTAAAGGGAAACGACACCCGAGGCTGCTCCGGCAGAAACAGCATGGCCCCGCTGCGTTCGGCCAGCTGGCGCGAGCGCGAGAGATGGTCAGCATGGATGTGCGTGTCGAAGACGCTGGTAATCTGCCAACCGTGGCTCCTCGCCAGGTCGAGATAGATGTGCGGATCAAGGGAGGCATCGATCACGAATGCTTCCTCACCTGCGCCAATGAGGTAGGAGAGGCAGCCTTTGCCGGTGCGCCGTACCTGGATGACCCGCGCCGAACGATCTTTGAGAGGGACCCCGGCACTATTCCACGCCAGGCTCCACGCCTTCATCCCTCCCTCCAAGGAGAGCGCGTGAACGCCTCGCGCAGCAAGTTGCTCAGCGGCAAGTTGACTGGTTCTGCCAGCAGCACAGACCGTGACCACGGGTGCATCACCGGCCACATCCACTGCGTCGAGCGCGTGGGGATCGTGTTCATTGAGGGCACGGTAGGCATCAATATGCAGGCTGCCAGGAATGGCCCATTCCGCCCGCTGGTCGGCTGGACGTACATCCAGAATCGTGACCGGTCGCCCCTCTTCCAGCCACGTTCGCAAGGTCTCAACAGCAATCGGTCCCATGCGAGTCTCTCTTTCTACACTTCGACAGGGAGAGCAAGCTTACGCCAGTCAGCGACGCCCTCTTCGAGCCGACGGGCGCGGTACCCACGCGCGCGCAAGAGGGTCACCGCCTCATCGGCAAAGATGCAATAGGGACCGCGACAATACGCCACGATCTCTTTGTCCAGCGGCACCTCGGAGAGACGCGCCTCCAGGTCCGCGACCGGGATGGACAACGCCTGGGGCAGGTGCCCCGCCCGATATTCCTCGGCAGGTCGCACATCGAGCAGGATCACCTGGTCGCTGCGCAGTTCCTCCAGTAATGCCTCGGCAGTGATGGGCTGCCACTGTGCCCGATCATGCAAGAAGGTCTCGACCACCCGGTCGATCTCGGCCAGGTGCGCTTCACCGACCGCGCGCAGAGACAACCAGAGGGTGGAGACGCCCTCCGAAGCCAGACGGTAATAGATAGACGTGCCCTCGCGGCGGGTCTCGACCAGGCGAGCCGTGCGCAGCACCTGTAAGTGCTGCGAGGCATTGGCGACCGACAGGCCCGTCTCCTGGGCCAGCGCTTCCACCGTGCGTTCACATTGGGCCAGCACATCGAGGAGTTCGAGGCGATGAGGACTGGCCAGCGCCTTGCCCATACGGGCAAACTGCTCATAGAGCTGATTCTTAAAGATGCGTTTCTCGTCGGTCTGCATGGAGTCCTTCCTTGTGGTCAGAAGCACGAGGAGCAGATGCCTCTCCTACTTTTTTCTACTATTCAATAGAATACTTGAATAATTAAGGAGTGTCAAGGGCAAAAAAGTTCTACCTCAGCTATCGCCTCACGCTAATCGCACTGGTAGGAATTGTAAACGCTATCATGATAGAGGCTCATCCCACGGGATGCGCAACGAGATTACAGCAAGCAGGCAGTATAGTGCAAAGCGCCTTCACAAGCAACCTCGGTCACATCGCTTGCCCGACTTTCGATGTTGCAGAAGTTCCGCTGGAGTCGCAGAAGCCATGGATGCAACGAAGAACGGTCCGGAGCCACTTCACCTGAGAAGGACATCTCGTTGCGCAACCCGTGGGAAGAGCCCCAATATCATTGACAAATACAATAGGGGACAGGTGTTCTTGTAAAAAGGCGCGGTCTTGCTCGTAAGGAATAAGTTCGATGGCCTGGAGTGGTGAGAACCAGCCAACGCCGGTAAATCTCGGGTCGAGTGGTGTTTGTGACTGGCTATTGTCCAGGGGTACGCCAGGAAGTAATGGATTGTCTTATGCTCCAGGTCGCCGTTGCTCTTTATGGACTGGCGCATACTTGTGCCGAGGTGTTTGATGAGCTGGACGCGCGCCAGCCCTGTCTCTTCATGAATCTCGCGCAGGGCTGCCTGTTCAAGTGACTCGCCCGGGTCGACGTGGCCTTTGGGCAAGACCCACTCTTTTGCGCTGTTTTTGTGATGGGCCAGGGCAAGCTTTAGTTCGCCTGCGATTGCGCGCAAGATGATCGCGCCTGCCGATACGGCTGTTCTTTGGGCCATTCTCAAATCCTCGTGTGCATAAAAGAGAAAGGTATGTTCAGAAGCGGCAGGAGGCGTAGTCTCCTACCACTTCTGAACCTATGAATTGTGTTAATCGATGTAGCGGTAGGCGGGCAAGGTCAGGAACTCGGTGAACTGGTCGTTGGCGATGATCTGGTCTAGCAACTGGCGGGCCGTGCCAAATTTGCGCGCGGCAAATTGCTGTTCGCCGAGCGTAGACTTGAGCTTTGCCAGTTCTTCATCCGACAGTTGGTGATAGAGTTCAATGTCCACTTTTCTGCCGTCGGATAGGACGCCTTTGGGATGGTGAATCCACTGCCAGATTTGCGACCTGGCGATTTCGACCGTGGCGGCATCTTCCATCAGGTTGTAGATGGGAACGCAGCCGGTACCGCGCAGCCACGATTCCAGGTACTGCAAACTGACGCTGATATTGTTGCGCAGCCCTGCTTCGGTGATCTGTCCCCCCGGGATGGCCAGGAGGTCGCGAGCTGTTACATGGACATCTTCGCGCTTCCTCTCTATCTGGTTGGGTCCCTTCATGACCTTGTCAAATTCCTCCATGGCGATCTGCACCAGGCCAGGATGAGCCACCCAGGTGCCATCATGACCATCGGTGGCCTCGCGCCTCTTGTCGGCGCGTACACGCTCCAGCGCCTCTTCGTTGGCCTGGGGATCGTTCTTGATGGGGATCTGGGCCGCCATGCCGCCGATGGCGTGGATGTTACGGCGATGGCAGGTTTTGATGGTGAGCAGGGAATAGGAACGCAAGAAGTGCGTGGTCATGGTCACCTGAGCGCGGTCGGGATAGATGAAGTCAGGTATCTGGCGGAACTTCTTGATAGCGCTGAAGATGTAGTCCCAGCGCCCGCAGTTCAAGCCGGAAGAGTGTTCACGCAGTTCGTAGAGTATCTCATCCATTTCAAAGGTTGCCAGGATGGTTTCGATGAGCACGGTGGCGCGGATGGTGCCCCGGGGGATGCCCAGTTCCTGTTGGGCAAGCACAAATAGGTCATTCCAGAGGCGGGCTTCCAGGTGGTTCTCCAGCTTGGGCAGGTAGAAATAGGGCCCGGTGCCTTTCGCGAGCAGCGTTCTCACATTGTGGAAGAAGTAAAGGGCGAAGTCGAAGATGCCGCCAGAAACCGGCTGGCCATCGATGAGCACATGCTTTTCCGACAGGTGCCATCCACGCGGGCGCACCAGGAGGGTCGCGGTTTTTTCCTGTAAGCGGTATGGCTTCCCCTCGGGGCTGGTAAATTCGATGCTGCGGTTGACGGCATCGCGCAGGTTAATATGACCCTGGATGTTGCCCTCCCACGTGGGGGTATGGGAGTCTTCAAAGTCGGCCATGAACACTTTGGCGCCCGAGTTCAGCGCGTTGAGGATCATTTTTCTTTCCACGGGACCGGTGATCTCGACGCGGCGATCCAGGAGATCACCGGGGATGGAAGCTACAGTCCATTCGCTGTTACGGATATGCTCGGTTTCGGGGAGAAAATCGGGCAGTTTGCCGGAGTCAATCTCGGCCTGTCGCTGCGCCCTGCGCTGCAAGAGCTCCTCACGCCTGTCAGCGAAGGCACGGACCAGGGTTGCAACGAGGTTCATAGCATCCGGTGTCAATATCTCGGCAAACTCCGGAGTAACGGGGCCGCGGATATCGACCCCCGCCGGGTAGTGGGACAAGTTCTGGTCGGTCATCGGGTCATACTTCCTTCCTTCCTTCCTTCAGAAGATAGCCGCAGGAGATTGCCGATCTGGAGCGGCAGTCAGACGGGCGACCGCAAGGGTCGCCCCTACATTTCTCTTGTTAGGATATAACATCGCGTGGTCGGCGGGCAAGGTTGTCTCAGGATAGCCATTTGCGCGCAGGAGCAAGCTGGTCGAAGGGGTGCCAGAAGGTGATGAAGGGTCGCTCTACGCCGAGTTTCTCCCAGGCGACCAGTTTTCCGGCTATGTCCTTGAGCCAGTCCCACACAAAGGCCGACAATGTGACGGCGCGTGAAGATGCCTCGATCTCCTGGCGCGCAAAGCGTATCAACTCGTCGTCGGCGTAGACATTGATCTCGTCGGCATATGCGACGGCGCTGCGGATCAAGCTTCGCGAGCGGCCCGCACCTATTACCACGCGTGGGAGAGTGGGAGGAAGTGGGGTTGAAGCGGCATTTTTTAGATGAAGATGATCGCCTTCAAACGTTACCTGTTCGCCGCTCCAGATACGTCGAAGGACGGTGATGGTCTCTTTGAGGCCAGTAATGCGCGCCGGGGCAGGAGGAACCTCAAGGCCCCACGCGCGCGCTTCTTCAAAGTAGTCGCCCGCGCCAATGCCGAGTTCGAAGCGACCGCCGCTCAGGATGGACAGAGTCGAGGTTTCCTTGGCGAGCACGCCGGGTAAGTAGTTCATGCGGTCGATGACCATTGGCACGAGGTGGATACGCGAGGTAGCCATAGCAAGGGCGCCATAGCCTGACCAACCGCAGATGTAGGGCCACTCGGGATTGTCTGCATGATAGTGATCCAGGAAACCAACGGCATCAAAGCCACGGGTGTCGGCTTCCTGTGCGGCTGCCAGCATGGTCGGCCAGTCGCCTGTAGGTCCAAGGTTGACTGCAATGCGCATGTGATGTATCTCCGTGTTCAGGAATGGCTAAAGCAGCATGGCGGCCGCAAGGGCCGCCATGCTGCTTCAGCATGTGTGATGGCCTATTAGGCCCGCCAATGAAATTTACAACGCGAAGCTCTCAATCAGCTTTGCAAGCCAGTTGAGAGGAAGGCTCTGTCTTTTCTCAC
>Ga0207646_10001093_pt1 | contig 34486 bp, 26 predicted proteins | sample KBSK5502metaG_FD_184343 | JGI IMG/M metagenome (GOLD analysis project Ga0207646, IMG submission 184343) | Corn, switchgrass and miscanthus rhizosphere microbial communities from Kellogg Biological Station, Michigan, USA - KBS K5-50-2 metaG... | ecosystem: Host-associated > Plants > Roots >... | reverse complement strand
ATGGGACTTTCACCCACTGGAACGTCAGCTAGCATCGCTGCACGGGCTCTTTCATCCCCTACAACATGCCGGTTTATCCCGGCGCTCTCCGGTTAGCCGGTCATCCGCCTACGATCCAAGAGCTAATCTGGCCCTCCCGCCGCGCGAACGCATGCGAACACGAAGACCGCACCGACCCATGAGGACCTGCTGCTCGGAGATTCATCTCACGTTGGAGTTGCCGGTAACCCTGACACCCGTCCGACGGTCACTCGGAGCGCAACGCTTGCATAACATCAACGCGCGCAGCGCGTGCCGCGGGCAGCACCGACGCGATAACCGCGACCGCCATCAGCACGAACGCAGAGACAAACACCGGCAATGCGCCCGGCATCTTGACGTCTAGAAAATACCTGCCCGCCAAACGCGCCAGCACGAACCCGAATGCCACGCCTGCAAGGACGCCCGCCGCGGCAATCACGGTGCCCTCTGCGATCACGCCCTTGAGGAGTCGTTGCGGCTCCGATCCGAGGGCCAGCCGGATGCCGAATTCCCGCGTCCGCGCACTCACCGAAAACGCCAGCACACCCGCGACGCCCACCACGGCGATCGCCAACGCGACAGCCGCGAATACGCCAAACACCAGCGAGTTTAAACGGTCCGGCGTGAGCACTTCTGCCCGAATGTCTTCGAGAGTGGCGGCGCGCTCAACGGGCTGATCGGCGGACATGGTGCGAATAATGCGCGTGACCGATGGTACCAGCGCATAGGGATTTGCACCCGTGTGAATGAAGAGACGACCGCCAAACATTGGACCTTCGTCAAAAGGGCTGTAAACGGTCAGCCTGGGTTCCGGAACTACGTGTTCGTCGTCAATATCGGCCGTGACGCCGATGATGCGGTGCGGCGCGACAAAACGCGCCTTTTGGAGTTCGGTCCCGTCCATGAATTGCAGCACGGGATCGGTCCAATAGACATGCCGATTGACCGCGTCCTGATTGGGGAACATGCGCTGTGCGAGAGCCTGGCTGACGATAACAACAGGCTCTTCATTTTTATTACTCTGGCCATTATTATTCTGGCTATCATTATTCTGACCATCGAGCGCATTGAAATCGCGGCCGGCAATGATAGGAACGCCAAGCGACGCAAAAAATCCGGGAGAGATGACACGCCACTGCGCCCGCGGATCCTCTACGCCGGCGGCATGGACGTGTCCGTCAGCGGAGAATTGCAGACCAGGAGCGGCGGGACCGCCGCCATCGCGCCAGGGAACGACATTGCCGAAGGCGGTCTTGCTCACGCCCGGCAGGGCATCAATGCGACGTATCGCTTCCTTGTAGAAATCGACGACCTGCTGAGGTGTCTTCCCATAGGACATAGCAGGAACATCGATAGCGAGGACGTGCTGCGTGTCCAGACCTGTCTGCGCCCTTTGCAGTGCGATCAACGTTGTGATCAACATACTTGCGCCGGCCAGCAACACGAAGGACGCGGCGATCTGTGTCACCGCGAAGATCCGCTGGCGGCGGCTCGTGCTGCCGGTGATCCGCACACTTCCGCTTGATAGGCTCAGTCCACTCGGCGTGCCGGAAGAGGGCAGGCGCGGGACGCAAGCGAGAATCACCGCGGCGACGATAGCCAGCGCTGCTCCGACCCAAAGCAAGCTCGAATCGACTCTGAAATCGAGAGCACGGACGGAGAAGCGCGAGGCGTAGCGGGCCAGGATGGCCACCATCGGCTGCGCGCTCATTACACCAAGCGCGGCGCCAGCGCCGCAGAGCAGAAGGCTTTCGGCCAACAGCATGCGGCGCAACGCGCCTTTGCTTGCGCCCAGCGCCACGCGGACCGCCAGTTCGCCTTCGCGGCGAAACGTCCGTGCCAGAATCAGATTGGCAACATTGGAACACGCAATGATGAAAACCAGCCATGACGCTGCGAGCAGCACCAGCAGCACGGTCCTGGCGCCCGACGTGATCTGGTCACGAAGCAACTTCACCTCGATCTGAAAGTCCGCTTCCTGCGCATAAGCTTCGGTGTGGTCCTTCTTCATCGCGGAGTAGACGGAGCGCAACTCAGCGCCAGCCTGATCGAGAGTGACTCCCGGAGCGAGACGGCCGAAAAGCTCAGTCATGCGATGGATGCGGCCGGTCACCATGGTTGCGGAAAGATGATGCGGACTGGTGACCACGTTGGCGATGATTTCGGTATCTTGGGGATACGGGACGCAGGGTTCGAGGACGCCGATGATGGTTGCAGACCGATCCCCGGTGCTACCGAGGCGGACGGTTTTCCCCATAACCGAAGGATCCTTGTGAAGAGCGGTCGTCCAGAAACGGTACGTGAGAACCACGACGCCGTCAGCTTTAGGACCATCGTCTTGAGGTCCGATGAGGCGACCGAGCACGGGATGAAGACCCATCACGTCGAAATACGTGCCGCTGACAACACCACCTCGAATTGAACGAGGTTCACCGAGGCCGATCATGGTGAAGTCCATGGTGGAGAAGTCGCCAAACGCGCTCAGGGTTTTCACGCTCGCGCGCAAATCCTCTATCTCGGGAACGGAAAATGTAGCGTTTTCGTCGCCGATGCCGGAGGCGCTCTGTCGGATGTAGATCAGCCGGTCTTCGTCGCGGTTGACAAGAGGCTTGAGCAGGACTCCGCGCACTAGCGTGAAAATGGCAGCGTTCGCGCCGATGCCGAGCGACAGTGTGAGAACCACGGCGATCGCCAGCCCTGGAGTCCGAATCAACGAGTGAGCTGCAACTCTCAGATCGCGAACGAAGGACAGGTTCTTAGCCCTACTGATCATTCTTTCCCTCATGGCCGCCCTCATCGCGAGGTATCCTTTCGCCGTCGCCGTTCGCTCTCCTTCATTATTTCGCTCAAATCCGCAACCGGCCGTATCTCAATCGGTCCAAGTCCATACTTAAAGCCTGGTTGCTGTGAGATAAGCTGAACGGCATGATTGAGGTCTCGCGCCTCAAGGATTTGAATGCCGCCAAGCTGTTCCTTGGTTTCCGCATAGGGACCATCAGTCGTCGCGACCGTGCCGTTTTTCCAGTACAGGGTCAACGCGGTCTCCGGAGGCTGAAGAGGTACTTCGGCGACAAGATGTCCGTTGGCGCGCAGATGGTCGTTGTACTCAAAGCATTCGTCGAACGTTGCGTGTCGCTCGTCCTCGGTCATCCCTTCGAATTTTCCCGGCTCGAGGTATCCCAAACAGATGTATTTCATCCATTCCTCCTTGTTTCCTTTCCTGTAAGTCACCGAGCCGTAGCTCATCGTTGTTCTGTTATCAGATAGTCGTTCGGGAGACCGAAAATCGACAGCTACTCCATTTTTTTTTGGCCTCGTCAGAGGAATCTGTGGGTCACTGATGTGTCGAATGGCGGCCGGAAGTTGGGTTCGAGGGTGCCCTGTCCGTTTTTTACAAGGGTGGGTGGCGATGCTGCGTGTGATATTTGATTTTCTTGTGGACGCGTGATCAAACCCACTTGGAGCCGGCATTTCCGACTCCCGCCCTTCGCAAAAAACGCGAAGGAACGGGGCACCCACTGTGTTGGTAAAGCCCGCAAGATCAAAAGCGCGGGCCACCCGGCCGAATGTTTAGAGACTTCCGGTTGGGACTGCGCCTGCACGCTCGTAATTCACGATAATGACGCCTTTCGAGGTGACTGTGCTTTCCGTCACGCTGAATGCCGCTGGGATCGTGCCATCGGCAAACAAACGTTTTCCACGGCCCAACGTTATCGGAAATATCTTCAGCCAGAACGCATCGACCAAATCATGCTTGAGGAGCGTCTGAACGAGATTTGCGCTTCCATAAACGTGCAAATCCGGCCCTTCCTGTTGCTTAATTTTGGTGATTTTTCCGCAATATCTCCGTTTAGAAACACGGACGGCTGCCATTCGTGAGAAGTCATGGTATTCGAGGCGACGTACTTGGTCACTGTGTTGACGGCTGGCCAAATGTCATTATGTTGCGGCCAGAATGCTGCCCATATGTCAAAGGTTTTTCGGCCGATCAACAAGTCAAACGGCATGTTCATCTGCTTTTTTACGGCCGCTGCACTAACTGGGTCGGAATGTGGACTTATCCACCCGCCATACGCGAAGCCGTCACTGGTATCTTCCTCTGGCCCGCCTGGGGCTTGTATGACTCCATCAAGGGAGACAAATTCAAGCACGTTAACTTTTCTCATGACTGAGCTCCTCTTGAGTCCTATTTGATTTTATTTAACGGGTGTCCCCGGTTTTCAATGAGCCAGGTAATCCACTTGGAAGCAGGGATGCTGACCCAGCTCGCGGCACCCCGACACCGGCCCGTCAGGCCGGCATCGCCGGCAGTGTTGTCACTGCCGCTCAGTTGCTTCCGTTGGGTCCTCCGTCAGTTAAACGGGCGCACCTCGACCGGCGCCCGACAGGCGACGGCAGCCTTGCGCCCCCACGCCAGTGCCTAGTCCAGGTCAGCGGCTTTCAGCACCCAAAAACCGCCGATGTTGCTCCTTGGTCTCTAGGTACGGCCCGTCGGTGATGAGCACCTTGCCATTGGGCTGCGCCAGCAGCGACCTCGCGTTGCTGGCCGCGGAGAGGCCACCAACTCATCGTTGAGCGCGTCGATATCGCGGGACATCGCTTCGTCCTCTGCGGACGGGTCGTAGTCGTCGGGGTGGTGAATAGCAACCAAATACTGCGTCATGATTTCTCTATTCTCCTGTAACGGTCTTCGGGCGGGCCGGTTGCCCTGCCTTCACGATATAGTCGAACGGCCGGACCGGAATTCGACAAATCGTCCACGAAATTTTTCTTCTTCCGCGCTTTAGAACTATGCTTTGCGCCTGGTCATCTCAATATCCGCATCCGCTTCTGACGAGTCTTTTTTTATTTCAACTGCCGAATCCGCTCGCGTGGGCACAAAAAGGCACAAAATAGGTACACGAAACTAAGTCTCTCCAGGCAGAGTTCACGTTTATTGCGTTTTTCGTGGGCGCAGGAGCGCGACAACGGCATCCTGCGCATTGCGCTTCTCAGTCTTAACCGCCTGAGTGTACGTATCGAGCGTCACGCGAATCGTCGAGTGACGCAGCAACTCTTGCATGATCTTCAATTCCGCACCAGTAGATCGGAGCAGCGTCGAATAGGTGTGACGAAAAGATGCCAGCCGATTCGCTTTGAGATGCCCAGCGTTCGAGCGACAGGAACGATATGGCGTTGCATGATCACAACGGCGATCGTGCGTTCAGCACCCTCCTCTTGTAGCCGCCAACTGCAGTGAGCTACAGCATCTTTTGACCAAAGGCAAAAAAATCCGAGACGCGATTGTGCATTCCTCCCCCAAGGTCGACCCCGCGACAGGAACGATCGACAAAATAACACACGTATTAGGCGTGCGAGTAGCGGGCGCAACTGCGATCTTTGATGCGGCCATCGGATACGTGAGGAAGCTCAACGATACCTTGGTCCCTCATGGCGCCGTGCTCGATTGGCTCATCGACCGAGATAGTTCCGGAACATTTCCCGACGCGGCTTTCGGTTGATTGGGGTAAACCGCCGACAGCTGTCTGAGATTCCTGACGAACTGCTGCTATGTGACTAGGCCAATGATACAGCGAGCACACAAGACAGATCCGCAACGGTTTCACATACCGTTGCCCCTTCCATATCAGGTTGGCATCCAGCTCGGCCTGTCTAGTTTCGCGCGGCCCGCGTTATCCAACTGTAAGCAGTTCGAAAGAAGCCGGTGCGAAAGCCTTCATGGACACCTCAAAGCTGTCATTCTTAATCGGAATCGCAGAACCGCGAGGACGACCTCGGAAATCGACCTGTCGCGCGGCCTTGGCCGCAGTCCCGGATGGTAGCTTCACCACAACCTTCCCGGATTTACCGCCGACCTCCCATATGCGGAGAAGTGTGCCCTTCAAAGCCGGAGATGATCCAAAGGCTGTTACGAGCACTCCCGGACGCGAAACACTCACGCCTCTTTGTGCTGCGGGCAACTTGCCACCTGGTCCTGTGCCCGATGCGGCAAGCAAAGGCACCCTGGCTTCCAAGGCTGGAACAGCCAGATCGTTCGCAAGCCAGATGCGAACGCGTGAGCTCCATGTTCCGGGATACCAATAACGGTAATTGGTGTTCCATTGATTATTGTATAGGTTCAAGAAAACCGTCGGCTTCCTTGGCACAAAATCCAACGAGAACTTCCACATGCCTGGCGTATCAAGGCTGATCAGGGGATGGTCGAGTGGGCAAAGCGAGACGCTGGCGCCGTCCGTACCGGTAAGAGTTATACCTAGACCCACGGCGTACAGGTGTCGGTTTGCGCCAGATAAGATGTCGCGGGCCGGGTCCATGATCCCTAAATTGCGCCAGACTGAAAATTGCAGAGCGTTAAGCTTGAACGGCAAACAAAGCCAATCGGCCTCCGGCCAGTTGTCTTTGGCTTTGTCGATGATGCTCAATTCGAGATCAAGGAATGGCTGCCCGCGATGGAGGCTTACGCGCAATGACGTAGCAGGCAGATGGTTAGTCGGATCGCCCGGTATATCGAGTATTGCGGTTGCGACATCGCGATTCTTGATCGACCGAACAGACCCATTGTGTCCTGATGCCGCGCGATAGCGAACATCCGGCGGGAGGCCTGGCTTCCTCATGCCTTCGTGCAGTGTTGAGCCCCACCGTCCCTGCTGGTAATCGCGACAATAACCATCTGTCTGGGCGAGCTCAAACCGCTCGTTCAAGTATTGACCAAGGCCGAAGTCACTGAAATCATCGACCCACTGCCGTCCTGTGCGTTTGTCCCGAAGCGATGCGATACATCCGCGTGCAGGGTCAAGCGTCACCTCGAAGAACCCATTCTCCAGAGTATCGTCGTTGGAGGTCGTTGATTCGTTTGCGGGTGGAACAGGAAATGTCCTGTACCCGCAGGCCGGAACTTCGTCGGCAAAAAATGAACGGCCGCCAGTGTCAACAACGCCAGAACGAGTCCACGGGAGAGGGTTGTAGACAACGACGCGCGGGCCGTTCCAATCTACAGCCTGTGCAAGTGTATCTAAGTCCTTTCCGAGCATTGATGCGGTGATTTTAGAAGCGTTGCGGATATAGTCGGTCTTGTCCTCCCATGAATCCTCAAGATCCTTATAGCTCGATTCCGGTAGCTTGCGGAACTCTGCTCCATAGACATTGACAGCCGTTGCTCTACCCCATGTATGTTCTGAATAAAGGAGGCTCTGTTCGTAAGCTCCGGCCAATTCCTTCATAGGATCTGTAACCGGCAGTCCCCAACAGCGCAGCTGTGTGCTGAGTACCTCGACCGCGGATATCAATGGGCGCCAGTTGCGCGCGAGGCGCATGCCGCCTGGGTCACACATGCAACCATGGATCCACGTGTCCGGAGTCTCGCCCTTTACAACTGGCAGGTGCGGTTTCTCAGCAAGGATTGCGTCCGCGAACTCCTCCATCGTGCCCATTCGAACATCGACGCCCGGAAGCTTTTCTGCAGCATCGGCGAAGATGGATTTGACTCCATCGGCTCCGGGCGGACCGGAATTGTCGCCCGTCACGATAATCGCGACCCACGTCTTGTATGGCCAGTTTGGCGGAGGCAGAAGATTGTGACCGATGTAGGGATCGTCCTTGCCTCCCCACGGCCAGAATGCAGTGGAAGTCCCGTAGATGGTCGAATACATCGTAAGCACTCGCGAGCCATCCGGCCCCTCCCACCAGAAAAGCGGCGGCATATTATGCACATAGCCGGACGGCCAGTTGCACCCGATATGCATGAACTTGACGCCGCCCTGAGCAAGGCCAGTGGCTAGAGAGGGAGATTGCGAAGGAACATCCGTGGTCTTTGCGCCCGCAGCCAACGGTAGGCCGTATCGCCGGGAAACAGTGTCGGCAAACATATAGCCTCGCGCGAATTCCTCCGGTTCCACCAATTCAGCCTCAATGCTGAAGGGCATAGCATGCGTGACAAACTGACGCGACCTCATTGCCGCGTCGAGCTTCTGCCGCCGCTCGGCAGTTTGTCCGTCCCAATCCTCAAGGACCTTTTGCATGACCCATCCGGGGGACGTCCAGACGAAGCGTTGTTGCGGGGGCAGTTCCCTCGCCTGCTCCATCACCTCGAGCGCCCGATCGATCATCGTCGTGCGGTAGTAAGCCAGCAGATCCTTGACTCGATGGCTATAACCGAGATCGAAATGCGTCTTGCAGACCACGATAATCTGCCTGACGCCGCTGGAATCAGAGCGTTTAGTCGTATCTTCGCCCAGCTCCGACCTCACAGTAAGGCTGAGCGCTGGCGCTCCGGCAAGTAAGCGCAAGACATCGCGGCGAGTATGCTTCCGAAGCGGTTGCTTCTCCCCGTTCTTGTCAGTCATCCGTAACTTCCAGTTGGTTGGATTTGGACAGTATCCCGCGCCAATTCCCAACAACACCACTCTCGGTATGCCTTCGGCGTGGTCAAACTTTCCCATTCTCCGCAAGACCTTCAGACAATGTCCTTTGTGTGTTCGCAGTGTTCCAAATCTCACGACTGAGACGATCCACAGGTCCATGCTTGCCGCGTGCAGTACGGGTCCGCTTTTTTTTCGCGTAACCTTGGGAACCTTTCCTCTTTCCTGCTGAATACCTTTATGGGAAGTGCTGCCTGAATGCGAGGCGCTTGGGAATATCTGTGCTCGCGCTTGGGTCCATACGCCCTCGAGACCGGGACATTTATCTGCATGGGGACCAACCGCCGGCCGACAGGAGCGTAGATGTTCCACAACCAGAGAGACTTACCGTCCACCTTAGAGCGAGGTTTGAACTTGAGCAGCAATGAGCGGCGGACCAATACTTGAGCGCATGTCCCGAATTTCACGGTACGACAAATATCCGGTGGTCCGAGTTGCCGATTCGTCTCAGCCCTGCCGCGTCGGATGGCAAGCGATTGGGGCCGAACTGGTGGCCGCAGTGCGTCCCGGGAAATTTGTTCTATGTGTGGAGTGTTATCCCGGAGCATTCGAACGGGAGATTGAGCAAGCGCTGACGCGGGCTTTGAGCCCTTCTCTCGTGGTATTGGCCAAAGACAGCTATTTGTGCGAGCAAAAGCTTCTGGAGCTGACGGCACGCGATCTCGGCGACGATCCGGTCTTTGGCTTCATGAACAACTACGCGCTCGACGAGTTTTTTGCGACCGATCGGCTTCATGCGGCTCAGTGGAGCGTGCAAAGCGCTCAAGGATTAGCCCTTGTAATCGGAACCGGCGCTTGCCTGATTGCTCAGACCTGGGATGCGCTCGTTTACTGCGACATGGCGCGCTGGGAGCTGCAACAGAGGCAGCGTTCAGGAGAAATTACCAATCTCGGCCTCACAAATTTCGGCGATCGCCCGTCCTTGAAGTACAAGCGCGCTTACTTCGTCGATTGGCGTGTGGCCGACCGCCACAAGAAGACGCTTCTAGACCGGATCGACTACCTTCTTGATACGAACGACCGCACCCAGCCGAAGATGATTCCCGGCTCCGAGTTTCGCCGCGCACTCGATATTGCTGCTTCGCAACCGTTTCGGCTGGTGCCGTTCTTTGATCCGGGACCTTGGGGCGGCCAATGGATGAAGGAGGTATGTGAGCTCCCGCAAGACGTAACGAACTTTGCGTGGTGCTTCGATTGCGTGCCAGAAGAGAACAGTCTCTTGCTCGGCTTCGGCGAGACTAAAGTCGAAATACCTTCGATCAACTTGATCTTTCAACATCCGCGGCGACTTCTTGGCGACGCCGTGCATGCGCGCTTTGGCACCGAGTTTCCCATCCGCTTTGACTTTCTCGACACTATGGACGGCGGCAATCTTTCATTCCAGGTGCATCCACTCACCGAGTACATACAAGAGCACTTCGGCATGCACTATACGCAGGACGAGAGCTATTACTTGCTCGACGTCGGCGATGATGGCTGCGTCTACCTAGGATTGAAGGAAGGAATCGACCGCGAGCGCATGATCGCGGACCTGCGTGGCGCACAGGAAGGCGGCACGAACTTCGACGCCGATAAGTACGTGAACAGGTGGCCCGCAAAGAAGCACGACCACTTTCTCATTCCCGCGGGAACCCCGCACTGCTCAGGCAAGAATTGTCTCGTGTTGGAGATCAGTGCCACACCATACATTTTCACTTTCAAGATGTGGGATTGGGGGCGCTTAGGGCTGGATGGCCAACCTCGCCCGATTCACCTTGATCATGGCATCCGCAATATCCAATGGGACCGCACCACCTCGTGGGTGAAACGCAACCTAGTGAATCTCATTGAACCAGTTGATTCTGGCGACGGCTGGTTGGAAGAACGAACTGGACTGCATCATCGCGAGTTTATTGAGACGCGACGGCACTGGTTCAACGCCCAGGTTCCGCACGCGACAAATGGCGGCGTGCAGGTCCTGAACCTCTGCGATGGCGAAGAAGTGATCGTGGAAAGTCCCGAGGATGCGTTTCCTCCACTGGTGGTTCACTACGCGGAAACGTTCATCGTACCTGCGGCAATCGGATCGTACCGCATTCGACCCTGCGGGCCCTCAGAGGGCAAGAGGTGCGGAACGATCAAAGCCTTTGTCCGCACCCCGTCCGTGAACACATGAATTCGGTAGCGGATAGCGGACAGATGGAGGAAATGTGACGTTCCAAGATCATGCTGGCCCACGCCGCCGACTTGGGCTGCCGGGAAGTTCATTCGGCTTTGCGTCCTGCGTCCTGGGCGAAACCGGTCGTCGCCGTAAAAACGGAAATACGAAAAGCGAGAGCTTTTGAGCATGGAGAGCGCAGGCACCGGCTTCCTCCTCCTTGTAATTGCAGGCGTCATGAACGCCTCTTTCGCACTGCCAATGAAATTCACCAGGCGTTGGGCCTGGGAGAACACATGGGCGGTTTGGACCGGGTTGGCATTGCTGCTGATGCCGCTTATCGCCGCCGCGATTACCGTTCCGCAGCTGCCTCACGTTTATGCGCAAGCGGGCACACGTTCGGTCGTGCTGGTTGCGGCTTGCGGAATGGGCTGGGGAATCGCGCAAGTCCTGTTTGGATTGGCCGTTGATTCCATCGGCATCGCGCTTGCGTTCGCCATTGTTCTCGGCCTCTCGGCCGCCATCGGTGGTCTCATTCCATTCCTCCGGCTGCACGCGGACAAGGCGCTGACTCCTGCAGGTCTCGGCCTCATCGGAGGCGTTCTATTGGTCATGGTTGGTGTCGGCATCTGTGCGCGCGCGGGGACGCTTCGTGAACAAACGGCTAAGCAAGCGCAGATGAATCGTTCTCCCACCCCCGGAATTTTGATGGCTGTTATGAGCGGCATCGGTGCTGCGTCGATGAATTTCGGAGTGGCCTTTGGAGGTCCCGTGGTCGAGGCTGCGGCTGTACACGGAGCCAATCCGGCGTGGCGGATGAACGCCGTCTGGTTGCCGCTCATGACTGCCGGGGCTGTTCCGAACTTGCTCTATTGCGGATATCTCATGCGCTCCAAGCGCACATCGGCCAACTTTAGCGCGAACGGAACGGCGCATTACTGGCTTTTCGCGAGTGTCATGGCGATTTTCTGGTTTGTCAGCACGCTGATGTATGGCGTCGCCAGCTTAAAACTCGGTGCGCTCGGCCCGGTCTACGGTTGGCCACTCTTCATGTCCCTGATTGTGATCGTTTCCACCGTGATCGGAATTTTGGCGGGCGAATGGAAGAACGCATTGAAGTCTGCCGTTGGCTTGCAGTTGGCTGGAGTGGGCGTGCTGATAACGGCTGTGATCGTGTTGTCCTACACGGGACGTCATTTGTAAAGGGCAATGATGAAAGCGATCTCGGTAGATCTCGGCGGTACACACGCTACCATCGCTCTGGTTGAAGACCGGAACATCCTTGCGAGCGAGATTATCGGGTTGGAACGGGTCGACGGGCTCGCTGCCGTGCTTCCACTTCTTGTGGAAGGCACAAACCGGGTGATGTCACGGGCTGCGGCGGATCGTTCGCAGGCCAGTGCATTTGTGCTGTGCTTCTGCGGTCTCTCAGATCCTGCAACGGGCCGCGTAGTGTCGACCAATCGAAAGTACGATGATGCCACGCGCATCGACCTTCCCGCCTGGTGCCAGCGCGAGATGGGCCTCCCCTTCGTGATCGAGAACGATGCACGCATGGCATTGCTGGGCGAATGCTATGCAGGCGCGGCCCAAGGCGAGACCGACGTCGTAATGGTGACGCTGGGCACCGGCATTGGCGGCGCCGTGTTGATGAATGGCAAGGTTCTGCGCGGCAAGCACATCCTTGGCGGCAACCTCTGCGGACACATTCCCGTCGACTTCAACGGCCGCCGTTGCACCTGTGGAGCCATCGGCTGCGCGGAAGCCGAAGCGGGGGGCTGGTCACTGCCACTTGTCGCGGAGTCCTGGCCGGGATTTGCCAAAAGCGCACTCTCCCGCGAACCCACCGTGAGCTTCCGCTCGCTGTTTGAACATGCAACCCAGGGAGACGGCGTCGCGCTGGCCATCCAGGAGCGCTGCCTTCGCATTTGGGCGACGCTCACGACCGGGCTCATTCATTCTTTCGATCCGGATGTTGTTGTTTTCGGCGGAGGGGTGCTGGCGAGCGCCGACGTGATCGTGCCGTATATTCAGAAACACGTGATCGAGTACGCTTGGACACCTTGGGGCAAGGTGAGGATCAAGCCGGCCAAACTAGGCAGTCGCGCCCCGCTTCTCGGAGCTATACCGCTGCTGACCGGAGGACCGGCTGCTGCGCTAAGCGGCTGATGGCGCTGCGGTAGAATTCAAGGATGCTTGCGAGCATCTCCACGCTGCGCCTTTGCCTGATCTATCGCTATATACAGCGCTTTAGCAGCTTCTTGATTGTCTTGATCAAGTCGCAAGACTTCACGCAGTTCAGCGATAGCATCCTCCCAGCGGCCAAGCCTACATAGGGCAAGGCCATAGTTCAGTTGAAAACCTGTGCCAGTGGGATCCAAATCGAGTGCCGCGCGATACTTGGCCAGAGCAGCCCGCACGTCTCCCGACTTCTCCATGGCTATGCCTTCGTCATTCAAGCGAGATGCAGCTAACGCGACGGTTGAAGCACGATCACTTTTTGCGCGCAGCTCAGCCAGTTGCTTTTCAATAGGCTTCGCCTCTTCTAGTTTTCCCGCCTTGCGCAGTGCGCGATCCAAACTGTAGAGCGTTGCGACATCGGAAGGATCACCAAGTAAAGCGATTTTCAAATGATCGAGAGCTTTGGCAGTTTCGCCATCCTGGAGGAATAACTGACCAAGTCGGTACTGCGCAGTCGAGTCGTGAGGGTTCAGGGCGACCGCCTTCTCAAGTGCCTGCACGGCACCGCCGCTGTCAAGCGAGAGACGGCGCATTCCACCGAGATCAGACCACGCTTCAGCGTACTCTGGACGCAGCTGAATACTCTTTTCAAGCTCGTCGATCGATTTATCGATTTGGTTTTGTGCTCCCCAAATCTTCGCTCTTAGGTAATGGGTCTGCGCTGCAGCCGCCACGTCGCCTTGGAGTTTGATGGCGCGGTCGAGATGGTCACCTGCTGCGATCAGTTTGCCTGCTTGCGCGAGAATCAATGACAGGTTGACGTGGGCTTCGGCGAGCGCCGGGTTGAGTTCCAGCGCTTTCTCGAACTCCTGCCGGGCCGCCTTCACTTCGATGAACCGGCTTAACACCATGCCGTACTGATTGTGTACGCTTGCTGAATCTGGACGTAGTTGCACGGCTACGGCCATCTGGTTGATGGATTCGCCTCGCTCCCCTACAAGTGCCAACGCTGTTCCCAACAGCAAGCGGGCGTCAAAATTGCGGGGATCGTCCGCAACGATCTGGCGTAACACGACCACAGCTTCCGCAGTCGCGCCCTTCGAAAGCAGAGATTCGGCCTTCTCCAGTGAAGTTTGCCCTGCGCTAAGATGTTCTGCCGGGAGGAATACAGCGAGTAACGCAAATGTCGCGAAACAGGGTTTGACGCGCACTCGTCTCATCGCTATCACAATCTGGCTGAGTCTGTTCGGCCGATTCTGCTTCGACTCCCGAAATACCCTATTAGAATAGATACCGCTGAAATTGGAACTTTGTCCCATCTCAAGAAACAAATATTCTCGTTGCAATGCCGCGCTTCTCCTGCTCTATTAACTGTCAAGTTTCGCTCTTCCTATGTTCCTCATACAACCAGCCTCCGACGACGGCTGCGGACGCGTTCCGTATAGCGAACTATTGGAACTCGGCGACGAACCCCTCATGCAGGAACTTCAAGCCGGGAATACGGACGCGTTCGCGATTGTCTTCCAGCGGTATCATCGGTTGGTGCATGCCACGGCACTGCACATCCTACGAGACGCGCATGAAGCTGAGGACTTAACGCAGTCGGTTTTCTTGGAAACCTATCGCCGGGCGGGACAATTTGACGCCCGTCGAGGCACTCTTAAAGTGTGGCTTCTTCAGTACGCGTATAGCCGCAGCATCAACCGGAGGAATTACCTTTTAGTGCGGCACTTCTACAACCAAACAGAAGTGGACGCAGCTGATGAAGAGGCAAGCCTTTGGTCTCCGTCGCGTCTTCAGTTTCAAGAGGCGAGTCTGCTCGCGAATGAAGCACTCGACGCCCTGCCAGACGCACAGAGAAAGACGATCGAAATGTTCTTCTTTGAAGGGTTGAGTTTCAAAGAAATAGCCAAACGCAGAAACGAGAGCCTGTCGTGTGTGCGTCACCATTACTACCGAGGTTTAGAGCGGCTTCGTTCGTACCTCGACAGCCGCCCGCAAAGGGACCAGGGTGCGAACCAGTTGTCGCTAGAAAGAGGTACGGCGTCGTGAAACACGAGCATTTCGAAGAGCTCTGTGCGGCCGCAAGCATTGGGCAAGCCACTGCCGAAGAGCTCGCTCAACTAGGGCAGCACACTTCAGAGTGCGACGCCTGTCGTCGGGCATATTTTGACTATCTGAATGTTGCGTCACAGGAGTTTGCCGCGCCCAGGCGGGCGCCGTCCCTATCTGCCAGCGATCTGGAAGAATCGCTGAACTCGGAGCTTTTCACTCGCCGCTTCTTTGATCGAGCCAAACGGGAAGGGATCGTATTTTCCAGCCAAGTCGACAAGAACACAAAAGTTGCTGCGTCCCTCCCCGCACTCCCGTACAGGAGACTCTTTCGGCCAAGATGGGCAGTAGCGGTTGCAGCTGGCGTGATTTTGGCGGCGGTCGGTTCTGCTAGCTACTTCCATTGGAGCCGTCGATTAGACGAGAGGCTGGCTGCCTCGCCGGCCATACCAAACAGCCACGTGAGCGGACCACTTACAACGACAGCGCTCGACGGACGCATCCAGGAGCTAACGGCTGCCAATTCAGACCTCAGGCTTCAGATCGCGCGCCTAAACGCTGAGCTGCACAAAAAGGATGACGAGCTGGTTCGCGTCGAAACAAATCTAAAAGCTACATCCCAAGATCGCCGAAACATCGTGTTGGATCGGGATGCCTTGCAGGCAAAGCTCGACTCGGCACTGCGGGAACTGAGCAGGACAGAAGCCCTCACAGCGACTGCACAACAGGAAGCGAGCACCCAAAAGGCTTATGCGAAAGATATCGAGGCAAAATCCATAGCTGATCAGGTGAAACTGCGGGATCTAGAGGATGCTTTGAGCGAAAAGTCAGCCTTGTTGGATCAGGACCGCCAACTTCTGCGAGCAAGTCATCACGTGACGGATTTGATGGCTGCTCGAAATCTTCACATCGTGGACGTCGTGGATACTGACCCGGGAGGCAAGAGTCGACCGGCGTTCGGTCGGATCTTTTTTACAGAGGACAAGTCGCTCATCTTCTATGCGTACGATTTGAACGAGCAGAAGATGCAGAAGGCCAACTACCAATACCAAATTTGGGCGAAAAAGGAAGGACCGAACCAACGGCCGCTGAGGTTGGGGATTTTTTATTCCGACGATAAAACCCAAAGGCGTTGGATGTTCAGATGTGACGACCCAAAGATTCTCCGAGAGATTGACTCCGTTTTTGTGACCTTCGAACGGTCTGATAGCGATCCTTCACACCCAGAAGGTCCAAGTCTGATGTATGCCTACTTGCGCGGTCAGCCGAACCACCCTTAGTTTTCCCGCAGCCCGCCTTCATTCATCTCGCCTCATTCCCACAGTCCTGAACTTTGTTCGGTTCCGGCGATGGCTTGGATCAGAAAAAGTAGTTGATGACTGGGGCAGATCGCGCACCTGGCCGGAATACTGGGAAAGAGGGGTGGCCATGAAGAAAAAGATGCGCCGTCTTGTTCCGGGATTCTTTGTCTGCTTGTCCGTTGCAATGGGTTGCCTGCTCGGTCCGTTAGCGCAATACGTGTGCGCACAGACCGAGAAAGCTTCTATATCCGGGCGCATCACCGACCAAAGCAATGCGGTCGTACCTGATGCCCAAGTTGAAATCAGAAATACCGATACCGGCATTGTGGCGTCAACCAAGACGAACGATCAAGGGGTCTATGCATTCCCCTCTCTGCCTCCCGGCAACTACATCATGAATGTGCACAAACAAGGCTTTCGCACCGTGTCCGTAACGGATATTAAGCTATATGTTCAAGACAACATCTCGCGAAATTTTGTGATGCAGGTTGGTTCATCGGCCGAGTCGGTTACTGTGGTTGCCCAGTCCGAAGCCGGACTAGTAAACACGAATGGCTCCGAACTGGGAACCGTCATAACACAGGAAGCCATTCATGAGCTGCCCCTTAACGGCAGAAATTTCACGCAATTGCTGACTCTCACCCCGGGAGCCACGCCCATTAGTACTGCCCAGAGTTCGGGCGTGGGCACAAACGATCTGGCTGTCCTGGGTGTCCCCACAGCAACTGTGTCGCAGCCATCCATTCAAGGGCAGTTCAACCGCTCGAACCTCTACATGCTCGACGGTGTCATCAATACCGAGCTAAATACGAGCACGTACGTGATTCCGCCCATCGTTGACGCTATACAAGAGTTCAAGGTGCAGTCGCATGATGACCGACCCGAGTACGGTGGAGTCCTCGGGGGCGTTGTCAGCGTGGTGACCAAAAGCGGCGGTAACCAACTTCACGGTAGCGCATGGGAGTTCGTTCGCAACAACGCATTTGACGCCCGCGACCCGTTCCGGGATGCGCTGCGCACGTCTCCTTCTCCATTCCACCAAAATCAATTCGGTGCGCAACTCAACGGACCCGTCTTCATTCCAAAACTGTATAACGGTCGTAACCGTACATTCTTCCTCTTTGGATACGAAGGCTGGCGGTTCACCCAAGCCGCGCAGTCCCGATATCTAGTTCCGACGGACGCGGAACTTTCCGGCGACTTTTCAAACTCCATTCTCGAACAGAATATCTACGATCCAGCGACAACACAGCCAGACCCGAGCAATCCTGGCCAGTTTACTCGCACGCAGTTTGTGGCTTCGTCCGATCCGAGTTCTCCAAATTTCAACTCCGCCTGTACGAACCCAGCTGGCTGTCCAAATATGATCCCCTCGGCGCGCCTCGATGCGACAATGGTCAATTTTATCAAGGCGTACTACGCGCAACCGAATCTCACGGGAGACCCCGTATTCAACGCGATCGTGACGCGTCCTCAAGTAAGCAATTCAGATCACTACATGGTGCGTGTCGACGAGCAACTCGGCGGTAAAGACAGCTTGTTCTTTCGTTACGATCGGCTGAACGTTACAACTCTAAACCCAATCAGCATTTCAGCGGATTCTGGCGGATCTGTGCCGGCGACTAATATCGGTGCGGGTTGGAACCATCTTTTCAGCCAGTCACTGATGTTGGATACGCGCTTCGGGCGCACCCACCGACCGTTTGCGCGCTTTCAAACTGACGCGGCCGGGATCGGTCCAATGCAGGGGTTGGGTTTCACAAGCCCCGGAGGTACGACCATAGGCCTCGCCTCTCCGTGGGGCAGTGGCGGCGTGCACAATGCCAACACGATCGGCAGCCCAGTCATAGATTTTTCGCAAGGACTCAACTGGGTGCGAGGCGTACATGAATTCAAATTCGGATATCAATTCATTAGGCAGGGCAACGACACGGACAGTCCGCCCTACGGGAATTATACCTTCACGAACGACACGACCGGCAATCCGGAACAAGTCGGCGCGAGTGGAAACTCGCTAGCATCTGCTTTGCTGGGCCTTCCCGCTCAAACGAATAATACAGGCAGTGTGTCAAACAGCAATCGCGTTAACACCTGGTCCTTCTATGCTCAGGATTCTTGGAAAATCCGCAAGAATCTTACCGTCACTTACGGTGTGCGTTTTGATCATCGAGGCGGGTTCAACCCGTCATCCGGAACTGTCGTCAGCGGTTTCACGGCGAGTGGCGATTACTGGATCGGCCTGAGTCAATTGCCGCCCGCTTGCACCCAGACTGGAAAAGCGCCGTGCATTCCGGGCGATGGCACCCTGCAAAGCATTCCAAACGGGGACAAGATCATGCTCTCACCGTATGGCAGGTCTTGGGGGCCCGCTCCCGACTGGAGCGACTGGGGACCGCGGATCGGTGTAGCGTGGCGTCCCACAGAAAAAACCGTGGTTCGAGTCGGCTACGGTCTTGTCTACGATCCGCTGATGGGCATTGAGCAGGATTGGAAAGGAATCTCGGGGTCGTGGCCCGCGACGGGTTCGGTGTTTGCATTAACCCCGATAAACCAGATCGGACAACCTCTCATTCCGATCGAGCAGACATTCGGACGGGTAACGGCCGCGTTACCCGATCCCGCTCCATGGTCACAGTCGAACTGGTTCTTCGATCCAAACCGTAAAGACCCAAGATCACAACAGTGGAATCTCGAAATCCAGCGTCAGATGACCAGCAATCTCGCACTCTCCGTCGGATACGTGGGCAGCTACAGTGACCGCTTGGACGTGACGGGTTTGTTCAACACTGCCCAAACACCGGGAGCCGGAACTCCCGCCGAAGTCAATCAGCGGCGACCGTTTCCGTGGATCAACGGCACTCCGTTCTTTGGGACTGATCGCGGCAATGCCAATTACAACGGCCTTCAGGTGAAATTGGACCATCGTTTCGCCCATGGCTTTCAATATCTGGTGTCGTACACATGGTCGAAGGCGATCGATACAGGCAGCAGCGGATGGTTTGCGGCGGAAAATGGTCCTGGAGGCTCTTCCTCCCTGCAGAATTACTATGCTCCGAACGGCAGTCGAAGCGTATCCTCGTATGATATCCCGCATTTTCTTTCGATGAGCGGAGTCTGGGAGCTCCCGTTTGGAAGGGGGAAGAAGTACTTCAATCAGCATGGAGTGGCGAGCCAGCTCTTGGGCAACTGGCAGATGAACGGAGTTGTTCAAATCCATTCCGGTCAGCCCTACAACCTCTCTGTCTCAGGTGACGTTGCTAATAACGGAAGCTCAGTGCCCTGGTGGAATTACGCCAGGCCGAACTTGGTCGGCAATCCGACCCCAGCGCAACAAACCACTGAACAGTGGTTCGACCCGGCGGCGTTTGCCGTGCCTTCATTCTCCTACGGGAACTTTGGCCGTAACAAACTCCGGACAGCTGCCGTGACGGACACGGACTTCTCATTGTTCAAAAACTTCATACTGACTGAGACGACCACTCTGTCATTTCGTGCGGAGTTCTTTAACATCTTCAACATTCAGAACTACGGCGCACCGGATAGTCTGATCGGTGATCCTGCGGCCGGACGAATCACTTCGAACGTCATTCCGCCACGACAAATCCAATTCGGTCTTCGCTTAGCGTTCTGAGACCGGCGCGGTTCAGCCCGAAATGTACGGCACAAGAAGCCGTCCAACAAATGACGCTAGGCCCAATGCATCGCAGGCGCTTTCTTGAGCTGGGCTTCAAAGGCTTAGCCTCGATCGGTGCCGTGCCAGCGTGCGCTCGCAAAGCGTCGCCGGCATCCTCGTATTTGGCACGTCAAATTCGATTCGAAAACCGGCAAAAGACCTCGCATGTCGGCTTCGTGCTGAACAACGGCACTACTCTGGATAAACCGCTCATCGACTCTACGCTTGGCGGCGTCGCGCTCCTTGATTTCGACAACGATGGATTCCTCGACATTTTCTTCACGAACGGCGCTCGAATTCCCACCTTGGAAAAGGACGATTCCTCATTCTTCAACCGGCTTTACAGGAACAATCGAGACGGCACGTTTACGGATGTGACGGAGCGTGCTGGCCTTCAGGGAGAAGGATATTGCATGGGAGTCGCTGCGGCCGACTTCGACAATGACGGCCGGACCGACCTCTACGTGACCGGAGTAAATCGCAACGTCCTCTATCACAACAACGGCGATGGCACCTTCACGGATGTGACCGAGCACGCCGCTGTGTCGGGCGTTGATGAGAACGGACGGAAACTGTGGTCGGTCGGTGCGGCGTGGCTCGACTATAACAACGACGGACTGCTCGATCTGTTTGTAACCAATTACTTGGATTGGTCTTTTAGGACATCAAAAGTCTGTGGAGATGAAGGGAAAAGGCTCTCTTGTTCTCCTTCACTCTATTCGGGCTTGACGAACCTGCTTTACCGCAATAATGGCGACGGCACATTCACTGACGTCTCAAGGCTGACAGGGATAGCAGAGCACATTGGCAAGGGAATGAGTGTTGCGGTCGCCGATTTCGACGACGACGGCTTCATGGATGTCTTTGTCGCGAATGATCAAGCTAGGAATTTCCTGTTCAAGAATGTCGAAGGACGCAGGTTTACTGAGATCGGAGTTGAGGCAGGCGTCGCCTACTCTGACGATGGACTCCCATTGTCTGGCATGGGCGTGGACTTTCGCGACTTGAACGACGACGGTCGGTCCGACTTGATCGTCACTGCTCTAGGAGGAGAGACCTTTCCTCTGTATTTGAATTCCGGGCATGGGCTCTTTGAATCAGCTACTTACCCTTCCGGGCTTGGCTTCCAAACGCTCAGAATGAGCGGCTGGGGAGTAGGCGCCTACGATTTCGATAATGATGGCCACAAGGATCTGTTTACGGCAAATTCGCATGTCAGTGAAAACGCCGATTTATATGGCCGCGACCATTACCGCCAGTCGAATGCCCTGTTTCGGAATTTGGGGAATGGCCGCTTCGAAAACGTCACGCCGCAAGCGGGAAGCGCGTTACAATCGGCCGCTGCTCACCGTGGTTGCGCCTTCGGCGATTTGAACAATGACGGCCGGATCGACGTGATTGTTTCAGCGATAGGGGAACCGGCGAAAGTTCTCCACAATGTCGGCAGTCCTGAAAATCATTGGATTCTGATTCAATTGCAAGGCACCAAGAGCAATCGCGATGGCATCGGCGCGAAAATCAAAATCACTTCGGAGTCTGGACAAGTTGAGTACAACCACGTCACTACCGCGGTTGGATATGCAAGCGCCTCCGATAAACGCGTCCATTTTGGATTGGGTGCGGCCCGTCGTATTCGCGAGATCGAGATTCGGTGGCCATCTGGACACACACAGACTCTGAGAGATATCGCTGCCGATCAGATCCTTTTGGCGAAGGAACCGTGATTTTTCTGAGGAACGCCAGCAATGATAGGCAGTCTTACAAAACGCGTGACTTTCGGATTGGCGCTGGCCTTATTCGCTTGGGCTCATTCCGGTCTCATCGAGCCGGTCGCCTATACGGATCAGAAAGGCAAACCCGATGCCTGCTTCGGGCTGGAAAAACAGCTTAGTTCGGCAGAGCAAGCCCTTACAAGAGGAGATGTTGACCAAGCCGACCGTCTCTTGCTGCCTCTCCAATCATCTCGTCCTGAGTGCGGGCAGGTTTTAGCGGTCCTGGCACGGTTGCGGGCATCGCAAAAAAACGTCAATGAGGCTGAACAACTGTTTTTGCGAGCCATCGCGTTATCACCCGATGATCCCGATACGTACTTTTACTTTTCCCAGTTTAGCTTTGATCAAGGAGTCTATCTACGGGCATACGACCTCGTCGATAAGGCTCTAAGCCTGAAGAGTGAATATCCCGAGGCCCTCATTCTCAAAGGCCAAATGCTCGCGATGAGGGGTGAACCAGTTGCAGCTCGCAAATCCCTCGAAGAAGCGTGCAGGATTGCGCCCAACAACGCGGAGCCTCATTTCCAACTGGGCATTTTGTTCGACAACAGCAAACTCAACCGCGAAGCAGTTGAGCAGTTCCGGATTTCGGTCGCCCTGCGCCCCTCAGATCCCCGCGCTTACGACTATCTGGGCCTCAATCTGGAAGTTTTGGGCGAAACCCGAGAGGCTGCGACAACCTACAAGAGGGGGCTGCTCGTTAACAAAGGGCCGCTTTTCGATTACTTCCTTGATTACAACTACGGCCGGTTCTTGTTGAAGGGGCGCAGGCTTCAAGAGAGTAAAGTCCACCTTGATCGCGCCGTGTCCCTAGCGCCGGAGACGCGAGCCGTCTACTACGAGCGCGGTAAGTTGAATTTGATATTGGGCGACTACCAGCAAGCTCGGCGGGATGCCGAACAGGCGGCAAAGCTTCAGGATCCGTCCGGCTTCGTACTCGACCTCCAGGTGTATTACCTCCTGTCGACCATTTACTCCCACTTGGGTGAACACGAGCTTGCTCGTCAGTACGCGGAACTGAGCAAGACCGCTAGGATTCCAATTCAGGATCGGGCGAGGAATTAGGATTCTCGCGCGATCAATGAGCAAGTAACGTCCACGTCAAACTCGCAGAGCGATCACGCTGGCGTTAGCGTCCGGCGGTTGCAACGGCAGCTCAATCCGCAATTTTCCTTCCGACTCCTGCATCTTCAGCGGTTGCCCGCCGGCAAGCAAATAAGCTGAGAGCGCTCGTCCTTGAAGACCGTTGATCTCAAGCGGTCCACGCGGCCAGTCAAACACGTGAACGAAGATTTTGTCTTTCTTCGCCGTCGTCCGAATCGACGAAACGCCTTGCACCGGTCCATACGTGGTTCCGTAAATGGACTCGCCGTTCACTGACAGCCAATTCCCGATCGCGCGAAGCCGTTCCTGAAATTCCGGCTGGATCACGCCGTCGGGCTGCGGGCCCACGTTGAGCAGAAAATTCCCGCCGCGGCTGGCCACTTCAACCAAAGAGCGAATCAGCATCTGCGCCGACTTGTATTCATGATCGTGCGAGTTGTAAGCCCAAGTGTTGTTGATGGTCATACAGGTTTCCCAGAGCTGGAAGTCGTCAGGTTTTGGAATCATGTTCTTCAATTTCTGTTGGACGCTCGTGTCAACTGCATTGAAACGGACATCCTTCGTGGGAATTCCGCTAGGGATGAATTGTTCTGGCGTCTGATAATCGCCGCGAAGGCCAATCCTGTCGTTTACGAGAGTGGCCGGTTGCAGTCTGTGGATCAAGTCGAGAAAACGGATGCCACCGTACTTCTCCTGATGATGTAGCCCGTCGAACCAGATCAGCGCGACAGGACCATACGCGGTCAATAACTCGGTTAGCTGCAGTTGCATGTAATCCAGATAGAGCGGCCACTCTGGACGTGTAGGCTCGCCGTCCCAGTTTTCTTTCGCCAGCTTGGACGTATCACGAAACGCTGGATGATGCATGTCCGGCGGCGAATAGTAAAAGCCAAGCGGCATTCCCCTTTCCTTGCAGGCGTCCGCCAACTGCTTGACGATGTCCTTCCCGTAAGGCGTATTTGTGATCTTGTAGTCCGTATAGGACGAATCAAACATGCAGAAGCCGTCGTGATGCTTCGTTGTAAACACTATGTATTGCTGGCCGGCCGCTCGCGCCAGGTCGACAAAAGCGTGCGGATTGAACTTCGTTGGATTGAATCGCTTGGGGAGCTCCCGATACTCCGCTTCGGTGATGCCGCCTGCGGCTGGCCTCATGATCGGCCAAGAAGCTTCCACACTGGCCAGTGAGTACGGTCCCCAGTGAATGAACATCCCGAATTTGGCATTCCGATACCAAGCTGCCCGCTCTTCTTCGGAACCAAAAGCCAATGCAAAATTCGGCGCAAAAGAAAGCGAAGTCGCGACGAGCGCGCATTTTAAGAACTCCCGTCGTTCCTGTGAGTAACCGCCCATTTGCATCGTCTCCAACGCAGGAAGATCCATAAGCTCAATCGAGATGGAATACCTCTTCCATCTCCGCCCACCACTCCCCTTCTTTTCGTGTCGGCACCGGCTCTTGCATCGGCTGCATGATGGCCCACCAGTCCTGCGTCTTTGCATGCGCAGCCAGCTTGCCCCAGTCCCCCTTCATGTCGCTTCCGTGATACTCGAAATAACTGAAGAGGATTCCGTCTTTGAGGTAGATCGAATAGTTCCTGATATTGCATTCGTGGATCATGCTCAAGACTTCCGGCCACACCGCCGCGTGATAGCGTTTGTAACTTTCCTCGCTGCCAGGCTTAAGCCGGATCATGATTCCAAAGCGCTGCATCATTAATCTATACACGCTGAATCCCGATCTTACGGGTCCTTGCCATCCATTTCAAGTGCTTAAACTTGACTTTAGGAGCCATGATGCGCGAACATACGCCATATTGTCATTATTTAAGCGCTTGCATCGTGCCTGCTCATTCTGCATTCTCGGGAACTGGCCTTGTCAAACACGACTTGGCCGACCGTCTGCGCGCCGAAATCATGGACGGCTCGTTGCCCAGCGGGGACCGCATCGTGGAGGCAAAGTGGGCCCAGAAGTTTGGCGTGGCGCAAGGCTCAATCCGCGAAGCGATCAACATCCTCGCCCTCGAAGGGTTTATCAGCAAACAGCCTGGGCGAAGCGCACGGGTTGTTCATTTAACAGAGGTTGATGTCGCGCAGCTCTATGAGGTTCGCGGAGCTTTAGAAGGACTCGCTGCTCGTCTGGCCGCAAAGAGACGCCCCGATCTCTCCAAGCTCGAATCCGCGGTTGCGGGCATGCGGCGCGCGGCAAGCGCAGGTGATTGCGAAGCGCTCCTTCAGCATGACCTTCAATTTCACCTTCAACTTTGCGATGTTTCTGGCAATCCATTCCTCATCGAGCAGAGTCGCCGTCTATTGGTGCCGTTCTTCGCGTTCGTACGTATGCGCGTCGCCACGAGCAGACAAACAACTTCACCCTGGGACAAGGACCTGGAGGCGCACCAGCGAATCATCGACCTTTTGAGCGAAGGGGAAGACGACGTCGTAGAGCTGTACGTGAAAAAAGCGATGGCCCGCTTTGCCAAGAACGCTTACGACAACTGGGAGAATCGCGCTTCCCGTCTCGGGCTCACCAGCAACGGGGATCAAGATGCCTGACGCTGTGATTCAATCACTGTCGACCTGCGGCCCGCGATTTCTGTTACCTCCGGGCGCAGGTACAGATTCCCTGCATACAAATTCCGAATACAGTTTCGCGGTCACCTGCTTGTCGGGTGAGAACGGCCTCCGCGGCACCGGCATCGCACTTACGCTCGGTAAAGGCAACAAACTCGTCTGCGAAGCGATTGAGATGCTCGCCAAGCCTCTTGCCGGCAGGCCTATCGAAGAACTCATGGCGGATTTTGGGCGCATTTCCCGCAAGCTTGCGGACGATCCTTCCCTCCGCTGGCTCGGACCACACAAGGGTGTTGTGCACCTCGCCCTCGCCTCTATCACTAATGCTTGTTTCGACTTTTGGGCCAAAAGCCGCGGCAAACCGCTTTGGAAGTTGCTCCTTGATCTCGCTCCGGACGAGGTCGTTCGTCTGCTGGACTTGAGCTATCTCGACGAGGTCTTGAGCGAACGAGATGCAGTTGAACTGTTGCAGGACCAACTGGCCAGTCGCAACACGCGTATGTCGATTCTGAACAGTGGCTATCCCGGATACGACACCTCCGTCGGATGGATGGGTTACGACGATCAGAAAGTGCGGGATTTGACCCGACGCGCAATGGACTCAGGTTTCAAGGCGTTCAAATTGAAAGTGGGGTCGGATGACCAAGACCGCGACCTGCGACGTGCAGCCATGCTGCGGGAATGCATCGGGGATTCCGGCACGCTGATGTTCGACGCCAACCAGCGCTGGAGTTTGCCGGTCGCGATCCGCATGTCGCGCGAGCTAGCCCTTTACAAGCCTACCTGGATCGAGGAGCCCACGCACCCCGACGACATCCACGGACACGCTCTGCTAGCGCGCGAAATAGCTCCCATCAAAATCGCTGCCGGCGAGCATATTCCGAACAGGATCGTTTTCAAGAACTTCTTCCATGCATCTGCCATCCACTACGTGCAGGCAGACTGCACGCGGCTCGCAGGCGTGAGCGAATTTCTTACGGTAAGTCTTCTTGCGAAGAAATTCTCCCTTCCCGTGGTTCCACATGTGGGCGATATGGGGCAATTGCATCAGCATCTTGTCTTGTTCAATCACATTGGCCTGGGACATGAACCCTTCTTCCTCGAGCACATTTCTCACCTTCGCGATCACTTTGTCTTCCCGGCGATGCTTGCAGACGGCTGCTACAAGACTCCCCAACAACCAGGCGCATCATGTGACTTGAAATTGTCTCCCGGTGGGAATCACTGATGGGACATTTTGTGTTATCGGGAGTTTCCCTCGTCATGATCGCCGGGCTTATGGCCGGCTGCTGCATGCTCCCCTTGAAATTCGTGCGTTCCTGGAAGTGGGAGAACGTCTGGCTGGTCTTCAGCATTCTTTCCCTGGCTGTTTTCCCATGGTCTCTCGCCCTCACATTTGTCGGTCGGCTCTTTGACACCTATCGAGCCGTTTCGGCCCATCAACTTGCCCTCCCGATGTTGTTCGGCGCCGGCTGGGGAATCGCACAAATTCTTTTCGGCATTTCCGTGAAGCGCCTCGGCCTCGGTATTGCCTATGCAATCATCGTCGGCCTTGGTGCCGTTCTCGGAACCGTGGTCCCCTTCTTCGTACAGCAACGCGGACTCGCAAAGGAACACACGTTGGAGCTGATTGCTAGTGGCGTTCTCATCATGACCATTGGCATCGCCTTGACCACGTGGGGTGGTCAAATCAACGAACGTGCGTCTGCCCGGGTTCGAAATCCTGCGCATCGCGCATATCCCGTTGCCATTTTTCTTGCCGTACTCTGTGGCCTCATGGCTCCCATGCTCAATTACTCGTTCGCCTTCGGCCAAGATATCGCGAAAGCGGCAGTGGCATTCGGCAACGAGCCTGTTCACGCAGCGTATGCGGTCTGGCCGGTTGGATTGGCGGGTGGTCTCGTTCCTAATCTGTTCTGCAGTGTCTGGCTGCTAGTTAAGAATCACACTTGGAGTTTGTTTCGTTCCACACCGCCAGATTTCTTTCAATCCTCGCTGATGGCCATTCTGTGGATGGGAACATTTGCCATCTACGGAATGAGCGCCACGTTCCTCGGCCCCTTGGGCACTTCGGTGGGATGGGGATTATTGCAGATTTTCATGATCATGACGGCGATCCTCGCTGGAGTTTTCACAGGCGAGTGGCGCTACGCATCTCGTTCCGCAAAATTGTTGCTGAGCTCGGGCATCGCATGTCTGACGATTGCTACCGTGCTACTCGCGCTCAGTAATCTCTAAGCGCTTCGTGAATCGCGACGGAGGAAAAAAACGCTAATCGTGAGAACACCAACATGATAGGCGAAGACGCAACAATGTCTAATCCCCCGGGCGCCGAAGCTCTTGAAGCGCGGATTGCTGCGGCCCTGCAAACCGTCCGCCAGCTGCGGCCCAAGCTGGTTCGTCCCATAGTTGTGATCGGCGCAGGAGGCATTGTTCGCGCCGCGCACCTCCCCGCCTATGAAAAGGCTGGATTCCCCGTCATCGGCCTATTGGATCGCGACAAAGACAAAGCCGCCGCGCTTGCGGCCGAACACGGCATTTCTCATTCCCTCGGCTCCTTAGCCGAAGCCGTGAGCTTCGCTCCGCGCGATGCTGTTTTCGATATCGCGGTCCCTGCTTCTGAGCTCGTCCACATCCTTCCGCATTTACCTGATGGCGCAACCGCACTCATCCAAAAGCCCATGGGAGAAACCCTCTCGGAGGCACGCAGAATTCGCGACATCTGCCGCGCCAAGCACTTCATCGCCGCAGTAAACTTCTCCCTGCGCTACTCTCCCAACAATCTCGCCGTCGCCGCACTGGCCAACTGCGGCCTCCTTGGTGAAATCCACGACATCGAAATTCAAACGAGCACCTACACGCCGTGGCATCTCTGGACCTTTCTGGCCAGCGCGCCGCGACTTGAAATCCTCTATCACAGCATCCACTACTTCGACCTGATCCGTTCGTGGCTCGGCGACCCGCAGGGTGTCTATGCACGCACCGAAAAGAACCCTCACACCAAAAACCTCGCAGCCACGAAGACCATCGCCATCCTTAATTACGGAAATGCCAAGCGCGTCTTCGTGGCCACCAATCACCATCACAACTTCGGTCCCGAGCATCAGCACAGCTTCGTTCAGTGGGAGGGAGTCGACGGCGCGGCGCGCATCACTATGGGCGTCAATCTTGACTATCCCACGGGAAAGGCGGATTCCGCCGAGTACGCCCCTCGTCGTTCCAACGCGTCAGGCTGGCGCCAGCTCCCTATAACCGGCAACAACTTCCCCGACGCTTTCATGGGCACCATGGGCGCCCTCCAATCCTTTGCGGAGGGCTCTGCTTCCACCCTTCCGTCGCACTTTGAAGACGCGTTCCACACTATGGCGCTCGTCGAAGCCCTGTACCGCTCAAGCGAACGTCCCGGCGAGCCCCTCTTGGAGAATGACGAGACGTTTACAGTAGAAGACTAGCGAATTATTTTCGAGTGCTTGAGAGTTGACCCCGGGATCGAGGCGTTGAAGATGACGACAAGAAGAGAGTTTTTCCGGCTGGCCGCTCAATCTGCCGCGGTTGCAATGCTGCCTGGTAGTCAGGGCGCTGCTGTGGAACAGAACGAAGCGCACCCTGCAAGTCCGCGTCGCGGACGGCCACTGCTCGATCTGCAACAGCGATTTGTGGATTTGCGTTTCGGCATGTTCCTGCATTTCAACATGGCGACGTTTCAAGACCGCGAGTGGGGTGACCCGACGTCTCCTCCTGATTTATTTGATCCCACCGCTCTCGACACGGATCAATGGGCTGCGGCGGCGCGGTCGGCCAACATGACCTGGGGCTGCCTGACGACCAGGCATCATGATGGCTTTTGCATATGGCCGACAAAAACAGGAGGAGCCAGCATTGGCCGGACATCACATTCGGCCGATGTCGTTCACGCCTACGTGAATTCGTTTCGCAAGGCCGGCTTGCGAGTGGGTCTTTACTATTCGATTTTGTCGCTGCGCGACGATATCCGCCATTTCAACGTGACTCCGGCCAAGGTAAAGCTCATCAAGGATCAGCTGACAGAGTTGCTCGCGGGCTACGGGGAGATCGATATCCTGATTACCGACGGATGGGATGCGCCGTGGAGCCGCATCTCTTATGAAGAAGTGCCGTTCCAGGAGATATATCGGCATATTAAGAACCTACAGCCCAACTGCCTGCTCTGCGACCTCAACGCCAGTCAATATCCGTCGGGCGGACTCTACTATTCCGATGTGAAGGCGTTTGAACAGAATGCCGGCCAGAAGGTTCCGGATGACAGCGACGTGCCTGCACTTTCTTGTGTGACCCTCACGGACGGCTGGTTCTGGAAACAGCGGGACGCGAATGGACATCTGAAGGCGGTGACGACCGTCGTGCACGAGTGGCTGGAGCCGCTGAATCGCAGACACTGCAATCTGGTTCTGAATGCTCCCCCAACTCGTGAAGGACGCCTGGCGCCGAACGTTGTGCGCCGGCTGCAGGAGATCGGCACGGCCTGGAAACATCCGGGCGCCACGGAAAAACTCAGCGAGCACGTTGTGATTACCACGCCGAACCTGGCGACAGGCAAACCCATTCATGCCAGCTCTTACCCGGATACCGTGGGGCCAGATGAGGCGAACGATGGTAATTTCCGATCGAGTTGGTATTTAGATGAAGGGCAAACCTCGGGCTGGTTGGAAGTGGATCTAGGAAAGCAGGAGAGTTTCAACGTTGTCTCACTCGTGGAGCCCGTCGGAAGATCGGATGACTACCGCCAGAGCCGCATTCGCAGCTATCGCTTTGACCACTGGAACGGCGAGAGATGGACCACGCTGACGGCCGGTGAGACACCCACACCTACGACAATTCGTCGCATTGCACGGGTCTCATCGCAGAAGGTGCGGCTGTTGTTGGAAAGCAGCAAGGAGATGCCTCATATTGCAGAAATTGGCGTGTATGACGAACCTGACTAAATGTGATTGCTGAAACCGCGCAGCCGGCCGATGGCGGAAGGGTTGCTTGGCCCTCAGACGGTGCATATGTCGAGAGCATTCGGTTCAAAAACCGCATGCTCTACAATGCGCCGGCTTCGCACGGCCCATCGGGCAATATACTTTTTCAGGAATACACTGAATTCGGCGGCATCTTCCGGCAGTTTCTTTCCACGGCTGCTGATTTCATAGAACTCGAGGTTCACCGTGGGATCAACGAGTTCGCTCATCGCCACCTTCCGGCTGCGGCAAGCGGGCAAGCCAAACGAAGGAATGATGGCGATGCCTTGCTCCGCTTCCACTAGTCCGATCTGCGTATCGAGCAAATGCACGGTCTGACCAGAGCGGCAGATCACTTTCGCTTTTGCCAATTCTTTGTCGATCAATTGCTGGTGCTGATAGTTCGCCGTCAGTGCGACCAAAGTCTGACCGTTCAGAGACGACCACTTGGTAGTCACACGGTCAACTGTTCCATTCTTGTCTGCTCGGATCACCATAAGGGCAAAGCGGAAAAAAGGCACTCGCCGCACGCCAGGCATGCGTGGCAGCTCGGAGCGACAAAAGTCGCCGCTGAATATACCTTGGCACGTATATGCTCTATAGAGTATATGAAGGGCGTGGAATCTGTTTTCGAAATCATTGCAGAGCCGAACCGCCGCGCGATATTGAGCCTCCTGGTCTCGTCACAACAGCCGGTTGGAGAGATCGAGCGTCAACTTCGTACGCCGCAGCCGACCGTGTCAAAGCACCTGCGAGTGCTGCGCGAGGCCGGTTTCGTGGAATCCACGGTGGACGCACAGCGCCGCCTCTACTGACTGAAGCCAGAACCACTTCAGGAGGTGGACGCCTGGCTGGCTCCGTTCCGTCTTCAGACCGATTTCTAAACCCATTCCGTTTTCAAAGCAGGCCAATCATCTTATTGAATCCACTGCGCGAGCCGAACCCATGACGACGATTCGGAACATCCTGTTCCCTGTAGACTTCTCTCCATCCTGCATTGCTATGGCCGCCTACGTGAAGAGGTCGGCGGCTATGTTCGGTGCCGGAGTGACGCTGGCCACGGCTTCGACCTTTACAGTCATGACGCATTGCGACTCTATGTGCGATCACTCTCCGAGTTGCCGAAGCAGCAGAACCTGGCCGGACAAACTCAATTCGTCCCACTTTTGCCTTTGACAAAACACTGCACGCCCAGCCAATCAGCGTACCCACCCGTCCAGGTGCTATTCGTCTTGTTTACTGCGCTTGCATGAAGCTCTCATAGATCAGCAGGGCTCCTAAGGCCATAAATCCCAAAATCAAGGAGGAAATCTTGAACATTAATTCCCAGTTGAATACGTGCGCCCGTTTCCAGCGCCTCATCCTGATCTCCCTTCCAGTACCATGCAGTCTTTTGCAGTTCTGGTACGCCGCCCGAAGCGTACGAGGCGACTCGAGTGGAGAGCAATAGAGCAGTCGTATCAATTTTAGGGGTGGTACTAAAGTTCCATGACCACATTCCCAGGACTTGCATACACTTACGTCAAACACGCGACTGCCGCTCGACTGCGACGGGTACGCGGCCACTCCTGATCAGTTTGAATCGATAAGTCGGAGGAGGAGCGCTTGGTGTACAAAAGCTGAACTCAGCGGACGCTGATTAGAGAGACACCACGATCAGCGACTGCGTGAAGGACGCGAGTGGCGGTGTTTACGGGAGAAGGTTCTCTTCTAGCCACAAGCTTCGCTCTGGATCGATGGATGAAATACTTCCGCAGCTGTGGACCGCGGCAATGGAAGCCACGGTGTTTACCGGTTGGACCTACGATCATTTGTAGCCACATGCTGCGGCGCTAAAAAAGGTAGCGCATCCGTTGATGCTGCGGGCCGTTGCGGCAGCGAAAAAGAAGAATGATCGCATCGACGCGAGCAAGATTTGCGGCTGCCTGCGCTGTGATTCCCTGCGAGAGTGCCCAGCAACGGACATACGCCTATTCAGTGTTTCGGATGATTTTATTCAGCACTACGGAGCTGATTCGAGCGTTTTGTTTTCCGGTGGCAGGTGAACTTTCAATTAGCGCTGTGCCCGAGCCGCGCAGCAGCTTACTTCTCACTTTCGGCACCCTGGCGGCGATAAGCCTATTCGCGACCAGGTCTGATATCTTTCGTAAAATCCGTGGTTAGAGTACAAGTTCAGCTTCACAGATGGACTACTCTTCAATTCAGTTCACTTCTTTAATTCAGTTCACGCCACGCCCTTTTCGCGTACCTTCGACGTCCCCTTCATTCTGACATCCGACGGCCACACCAAGAGTTTGTTGTCTCGCATTCGCTTATCGGCACAACCCGTCGTCATAGACGCAGGACAAATTGCTGTGGTCGCTCGGCCATAACCCACGTTTCTGGGGCGCATTGGAACCTTGCAAGCCCGTGAATAGTGCAGATTCGCTCGGTTCGGCCTAACTGCCAAGGAACTCCGCTCGTCAATATCCGTATATAAGGATGACCGCCCTCCGGGAGGTACCGATGCAGTCGCTCCTATCTGACTTGCGCTATGCCGTTCGCGAGCTTCGTAAGCGTCCGGGCTTTACCGTCACCGCCGTTCTCTCGCTTGCTCTCGGCATTGGCGCCACGAGCGCTGTCTTCAGTGTCATCTACGCGGTCTTGATCGATCCTTTCCCCTACCCGGGTTCGGATCGCATTGTGGAGCTGAGGCTTGTAGATAAGGCGGGCAACGATCGTTTCACCGGGTTAAGTGGCCCGCAAATGGACCAGCTGCGGCAGGCCAAGTCACTCGAGGACGTCACCGCCATGGACTATTGGAATCTAACCACCACGGATGGAGATCTTCCGGAAGATGTTCAGGCGGCATACATTTCTCCGAACGCGCCGAATCACTGGGGCATCCGGGCGCAGATGGGACGATGGCTGATTCCTTCCGATGCGCCGCCTGGACAGGAGCCTCAACCGGTAGTCGTTCTCACCCATCAATTCTGGCAGCGCTATTATCTCGGTGACCCCGGCGTTATTGGCCGCACGATCCAACTCGTTCACAAGCCGTACCAGATCGTGGGAGTCATGCCACCGCGTTTTAAGTGGGGTGCGGCGGACATGTACGTGCCGTTGAAGGTGACTTTAGACCCGAATATTCGTTACGCGCCTTCGATCAAACTTCGCCCTGGAGTGACAGCTGCACAAGCGAGCGCTGAACTTCAGCCCATCTTGCAGGAGTTTGCCAAGCAATCTCCCGCGCAATATCCGGAAACGTTTCGGGTCCAGCTACGCAGCATCGTTGAGGTGTACGCCAGGCCTCTTGGGCCGACACTGTATCTGCTTCTCGGTGCGGTCGCTTCCCTGCTGCTGATTGGTTGTGCGAATGTATCCATTCTTCTTTTGGCACGCGGCACCGAACGGCAACACGAACTCGCCGTGCGAGCGGCTGTTGGTGCCGGCCGCCTGCGCATGATTCGGCAACTGCTCACGGAATCGTTGGGGATCGCGACGACCGGAGCGATCCTTGGCGTGCTTTTGGCATGGCGAGGACTTTCCTTCCTCGCAGCGCGACTCCCGGAAAATTCTTTCCCCGCGGAGTCCGTGATCAAGATGAATGTGCCGGTATTGCTCTTCAGCGTAGCGCTGGCGTTCGTCACAGCGATTCTGTTTGGACTCTGGCCGGCGCTGCAGCTCTCGCGGCCGGAGATCGCCCGGTTGATGCAGAGCGGCACGCGTCGGGTGATGGGAAGCAAACGCGCAAGGCGCAGCCACGGCGTCATGGTCGCGGCGCAGGTCACTCTGACCCTGCTGATGCTGACGGCAGCAGGCGCTGCGGGCAAAGGTTTTCTTCACCTTGTAAACACTGATCTCGGCTACGACCCGCATAACAGCATGTCCGTGCCAATTCCGGTGCACGAAAACACACATGTTTCGTGGAAAGACCGGGCCGAATATTTCGAACAAATCCGCTCCAGAATCGCCGCCATGCCGGACGTGGTAGCGGCAGGTATCTCAACCAACGCGACCCCGCCGTCGAATGGCTGGCGTCAACGGATCGAAATCATGGACAGCAACACAGCGGAAAAACCAGAAGTGCGGGTAAACTTCATCAGCCCAGAATATTTCCCTCTGCTGCGTATTCCGCTCGCACAAGGCCGCATCTGGGATCATGCCGAAAATATGCGCGGTGGGATGCTCGCGGTAATCAATCAGAACATGGCGCGGCAGTATTGGCCCAACGGCGATGCCATCGGCCACCAAATCAGGATACCTGCACTAAAAGACCAGCCGCCGTATACGCGTGCT